>ERZ808040.7-NODE-7-length-260275-cov-6.733053_pt1 | contig 260275 bp, 250 predicted proteins | sample MGYA00380191_ERZ808040 | MGnify/ENA primary metagenome ERZ808040 (study PRJEB31490, sample SAMN06133395) | mouse gut metagenome | isolation source: J6 | host: mice | place: China: Chengdu | collected 2015-05 ...
ACCGATTCGGAGAACACGACGATAAGCCGCCTGAGCCTGCTCATCCTGGACGACGAGGTGAAGAACGTCATCGAACCGTTGAGCCGCAACACCGCGCTGCTCGAACAGACGCTGCCGTTCGTGGCGCTGCTGGTGCTGGTCATCGGCGCGGCGATACCGGGACTTATCATCGTCCAGACCTCGAAGGAGGCTGCGATAATGCGGGTGCTCGGTACGCCGCGAGCACGGGTGAGCGCGATACTGACCGGCGAGCAGTTTGTGCTCTGCGCGCTCGGACTGCTGCTCGGTGCGGCGGGACTGTGCGCGGCTCACCGATTCGGGGAGGAGATACGGCTGATCGCGGGGGAGATGACGATGTACGTCGGCGGCTACCTCGTGCTGACGCTCGTCGTCTGCTACGCCGCGAGCGTTGCGACGGTGGCGAAGAAACCGCTCGAGCTGTTGCAGACGAAGGAGTGAGGGCACATGGGTGTAATGAACAAATAACCGCTTAATAAGAATTGTGGGAAATGACTTAAGATAAGGAGAACAAAAATGCGTGAAAATAACAAGAAAGACGAGAAGGACAAGAAGAGTAGGCGAGGAATAGCGTATATTGTTGCATATTTCTTTCCGATAATAGCTGCAACTTTTGTTGTTATAATAAATGCCATTTTACTGTATAGAGGGAGCAAAACAGATTCATTGGAAAGCAATCTAATATCAATTTTCGGTATAGCTGTTTCGGTTTGGGTCGGCTTAAATATTGCAAATGCAATAGATAGAGAAAAAATAATAAATATGCAAGAGAAACTCGATACATTTGACGGAGAAATTAAGGAAATCGAAGAGGTCATGCTGATTAATAGCGATGCCGCGAAAAAGTCTTTGATCGACTACATGAGAGGCGATTTTGAGTTGCCGATATCGCGTTGGCTCGCAGAGCAAATAGAGGGAATGAGTACCCAGACCTCAGAACTGTATCGTGCCATTATTGACGAGGAACAGCTATATCGGCGCATACGGCAAATGGCAAGAACACAATCTTTCACGTCAAAGAACATAAATATTCTTACAGATGCAGAAAGTGAACATACAAAAGTGATTGAAAGAATTAAAAAAAGTCTTGCCAAAGACGATAATAAGCAAATATTGGGACTCATGATGGCCATTAGAGAGACAGAGGTTCATTTCTTGATTGGCTATAAGCTGAAAGATAAGAACGAAAAACTAAAGCGTTTTCAAAAATCGATAAGAGTGTACGAGGATGCAGCCGATATGCTAATTATCGGCAACTACTATATCTCAAAAGCTTTAGGAGAAAATTATAATTTGGTTCAGTTCGAAAAAGATATCCAAGGAATCGATGAAAAGGACATAGAAATAATAGCATATATTCTGAATTTTATCGGCGAAAGCTATAGTATGATGACTTATATTTCTGGCACAAGTAAAGAATATAAGGAACTTGCGAAGAAACTCTGCCATTTCACAGTGGTAGCGGCTAGCAAATGCGGTCGTGAGCGCGAAACGTATTATCGAAATTATGGATGCGCAATTGAGAGACCAGTTAATGAGGCAACCGAAGATGATTTGAAAATGGCGCTTAAGCAGTATGAGCGAGCCTATTCGCTAGATCAAAAGGAGTATAGGATACTGCACTGTCTGACTTCTGCATATGATAAAATATTTAGGATATTTTCAGGGCTAAATATGAGAGGGGATAAAGATATAACTAAGTTTAGGATAATTGACGAGGACAAAAGAGAAAAAATCAACGAATACCTAACGCGTCAAAGATTATTTCAAAGCATATATTTGAAGTGTTTCCCTGAGAAGAAGGGGGCATATATAATGGCGGCACTCTACTATAGAGATCAGTATGTAATTGATAGAGATTTGAACGAGGAAGATCTGTCAAGATTGGTAGAATGCCTTAAAATGCTTGAAGTGCTTGGAGTAACAGGTGATGCATGGAGCGACGGAATAGCAATATGCAGAGAGGCGGTTGCTGGGAAGTCCGGCAATGTAAGGCTGGAAATAAACGCGTTATTGCAAAGAACAGATGCGAAAAACCGGCAAAACATGTATGCGTTATTGAGCTAAATGGATTTGGGGTTAAGGAGGGAGTTAGTACATGGGAACAGCAAGGAGAAACATTTGCATATTGGCGACTATAGCACTGCTTGCAGCGCTTATAGTTCCTACAGCAGATGCCGCAGATGATACGCACTTCACGCCATCTCCGCAGACACCGTATGCGGAGTCATTCGTGGCGGCGTGTGAGGGGCAGCAGTGGTTTATAGACGAGATAGAGCGACAGCTGAATCTTACGCAGAAGACGCTGGATACCATCGAAAGTGCCACAGACTTCGATACGATACACAGCCTCGGACTTGAAGGCGCGGGCATTGATGGTCATATTCCCGCCGCCATCGGAGAGCTTACCAAGCTGCGTCATCTGTTCCTCGCAAATAACAAGCTCGGCGGGGAGATACCTGCGTCGCTGTTTGCTCTGCCTCTCCTCGAAAACGTAGACCTGAGCGGAAACCAATACTCCGGTGCAATGCCTGATGGGTTTGGAGCGATGTCATCCCTAAAAGTCCTCAACGTCAAGAACAATGCCTATACCGGAAACATCCCGACATCTATACTGAACAGTACCTCTATCGAAGTGCTTAACCTGATGAACAATAAGCTAACAGGCAGCATTCCTTCCGGCATTAGCTCCATGACCGCCCTTACATATCTGAATCTCTCCGATAACGACATCGGCGGAGAGATGCCTGACTTCTCCCACAACGTGAATCTTGTGGCGCTATCCCTGTGGAATTGCAACCTATCGGGTATTATACCTGACAGCATATATACTCTGGCAAAGCTGCAGATTCTTGACTTGTCCGGAAACTCGCTGGAGGGAGAGATTTCTGCTGACATCGCGAATCTCTCCGAACTTCAGTATCTGGCGCTGGATGGGAACAAACTCCGCGGTGCGCTTCCGGATGTGTTTGCGAATATGCCTATCGCCGAGATTCATATTGAGAACAACTTTCTGCGTGGCATGCTGCCCGAAAGCATAGCAAATAAGGATGCAAAGGTCTATGCGCAAAACAACTACATGACGGGTGAAGCCATGAAGACCATCGAAAGCGGCGACTACAATTTTGTGGACGGGGGCACCGGTGTGCAGTATAGGCTCGCGGCAACAAAGACCAAGTTGCAGATAAGCGAAGAGGGCATGGTGAACCTATACACGCTTTTGGAAAACCATGGAAGTCCCAACAAACCGCTGCTGAGACCGGATGAGTACACTGTAACAGCAGACGAAACAAAAGTTGATATAACTCGCGACAACAATGGGTTCTATGTACGTGCTCTCGGGGAAATACCGCTGTCAGAGAATTTTCGGGTGACTATCTGTATAAAAGACAATGACGGATCGGACTACTCCACTGTGGAGATTGTGGCCACTACCGAAAAGGTCGCTGCACCGACTGGTGGTGCCTCTGACAGTACGGCTGCTCCATATCATAAGCGGTATGTGAACGGATATGCAGACGGCGGCTTTCACCCCGAGGACAATATAACCCGCGAGGAGGTGGCGAAGCTGCTGGTGGACGCGATGAATAAGCAAAGAACGGACACCGAGGAGGAGACCTATCCGGATGTATCGCAAAGCCGATGGTCGTTTGAGTGGATAGAGACCGCAACACAAGAGGGGTATGTGCGAGGGCACAGCGATGGACTGTTCTGCCCGGACGACCCCGTCACTCGTGCGGAGCTAGCGACAATTCTTGTTCGCATATCCGAGAAGGAGGCGGCGTTCATCAAGGATGCCAAAATAACCTTCAGCGATGTGGATAGGAACATGTGGTATGCAAGTTACATAGACAGGGCTGTGCGGTACGGCCTTATAAACGGTTATGAGGGCGGCACGTTCCGTCCTGAGCAGTATATTACCCGCGCCGAGGCGGTGGTCATGACGAATCGGATGTTGGCGAGAAACTACAAGACAGCTTCTGAGCTTCAGAATGAGGAGTGCCCCTTTAACGATGTGGCGGAGAACTACTGGGCATATGGGGACATAATGGAAGCTTCAATATCCCATAATCACTGATTTTTGGGGAGGACGTAGGAATGAACAGGATAAAGAAGATTATATCTGCTTTGCTGGTGATCTGCCTGTTTGCGGGTATGTTCCCGCTGATGGAGGCGAGTGCTGCGGAGATAACGTCAAGCGAGTATAATCCCCACACGGGAGAGCTGTACCTGGAGTTCGGGTATCAATCTACGCAGTATGTGAATATAAACGTATATACGCGAAGCGTAAAAGACGGGCAGCTCCAAAAGCAGAAGGTCGGCGCTCTTGCGGAGAACGTGATGCTGACCGGAGCCGGAGACATTATCTTCTTCGAGCCTGAGGTCAACTCGGATGGAATGGATAATCCTTGGAGCGGAGGCTCTTGGATTGCCCCCGGTGTTACTATTACAGACGATGAAATATACGAGACCACGGTAAACTTCGCGGGAGAGACGATCCCTGCGACAAAAATGATGAAGCATACCCTTAACTGGAACGGCATGCTGCATGGAGCTCCAATAATCGGACCGAATCTGGACGAAGATATGTTCTTCCTAACCATTGAAATCGAACCGCTCGGTCGCCCGGATTTGAACGAGGAGTGCATAGATGAAGATGATGGGGAGGGTGGAACGATACATACCCACGGCAAAAACTACACCTGGACACAGGCGGTTGACTCCAACGGGAAAAAGACATATGCGATAAGCACGGAGATAATGGTCGACTATCGACAGTACCTATACGATCCGGAAAGCGGTACGGTCGCTTATATTGTTGTAAACGGGAGCATTTCCGACAGAGCGCTGAAGGAGATGTATGAGCAGTTTGAATCCGGCGGCATCACCTGTGAGATGAAAGAGGAACTTAGGAAGAAGAAAATTCTGCTGGACTATGATGGGATAGATCCTGTGGATATGGTTACGGGAGCATACAACTTCACATACCGAGATCTGCGTCTAGAAGGAGCAATCCCACTCACGTTTATGAGAGTTTACAACTCCCGCTATGGTGGCGGATCGCTCGGAAAAGGGTTCACGCACGGGTATGACTATTCGCTTTGGAACGATAGAGGCATAATTCGAGTGACTGTACCGGGCGGTGAAGAACAGATATTCCTGACCTTGCGGGGAGGCGGGTACGATTCGCTGTGCAACAGCGAGTTCACAATGTCAAACCATGGCGGCGGCTACCGCATGACACACAAGGACGGTGCACAGTTTTACTTCAACAGCGCAGGAAAACTCACTGAAGTACGCAATCCGGATGGAGTAGCTGTGGCGAGGCTGTCCTACACCGGCTCGAAGCTCACCGGCATAGCGGGTGTGGCGGGAAGCATGACTTTTGCCTGGGATGGGGAACACATCGAGTCGGTCACGGACAGCGCGGGACGAACCGTCTTGTATGAATATGATGGAGATTTGCTTGTCGCCGTAACAAACCCGGACGGAGACACGCTGCGCTACGCATACGATGGGAACGGATATATCGCGTCATCGACGGACTTCGAGGGAGAAGTCTATGTAGAGAACACATATGACAAGACCGGGCGCGTTACGGAGCAGGTGTTCACTAACGCGGATGTTCCTACGGTGTCTACCATTTCCTATAACGATGCGGACCACATAACCACCTGCACGGATGGCAGTGGCCTTGTGAAGAAATACTACTACGATAACCACCGTAACATACTGCGGGTGGGAACAGTCATAGACGGTACGGAGTACATCGCCGAGAACACTTACACGGACAGTTATGAGACTAACTCCCTCGCGGACAGTGAAAACAATCGAACCGCATACGAGTATACGAACGGCAATGTCACACGGATAAACTACGCAGACGGGACATCTGCGTCGTTGGCATACACCTCGAACGGCGAGATAAGCTCTATTACGGATGCCCTCGGTCATACCGAGCGCTACACATACTCCGGTCACAGCCTTATGAGCTACACGGACAGGAACGGGAACACCACGAAATACACCTATAATGCACTGGGACTTCCCTCCGTAATGACAGACCCGCTCGGAAACAAGACTACATACAGCTATGATGCAGCAGGACACCTGCTGTCGGTTGCTGATCCTGCGGGCGGCGTGGCAAGCTACGATTATGATGCCGTGGGACGGATTGTTGCGTCCCACACAAAGATAAGCGCTACCGAGACCGCCACTACGCGGTACGAGTATTCGCCGGCAGGAAAGCTGCTGAAAACTACCGACGCGCTTGGGAATGAGACAACTTACACCTACAACGGCAACGGATTTGTCACCAGCACTACGGATGCGCTTGGCAACAAGACGGCTATTGAATACGGCACAAACGGACAGCCGCTCAAGCACACAGATGCGATGGGCGGCGAGACTGTCTATAGCTATGACAGCAATACCTCACAATTGAAGTCGATCACAGATCCGAGCGGTAGCACTACTACCTACACCTATAACGACCGAAACCTCATTAAGACCATAGAGGATGCGGACGGTAACCGCACTCGGTACGAGTACGACTCGCTGGACAGGGTTACCGCCGTGATCGATGCACTCGGCGGCAGGACCGAGTACGAGTACGACAGCATGAGCCGCACCACAAAGATAACCGATGCCGAGGGCACGGAGACCAGCTATGCCTATGATGCGCTTGGTCGGCTCAAGGCCGTTACAGACGATGCCGGAAACAGCACAACATATGCCTACGACCCGGTGGGGAACCGCGTATCCACCACCGATGCAAAAGGGAACAGCACACGGCTGGAGTACGACAAAATGAACCGCGCTGTCAAGGTAACGGACGCGGAGGGAAATGCTACATCATACGCTTACGACGCAGCCGGGCGGCTCGTGTCCGCCACGGATGCGCTAGGCGGCGAAGTCGTCTACACCTACGACCTCGCGGGGAATCTGCTGTCCTTCACCGACCCCGAGGGCAATGCCACTCGCTATGTGTATGACCTGCTCGGCAGGACGGTGGAGCAGATAAATGCCGACAATACCCACACCCGTACTGTATATGACGAGCTCGGACGTGTCATCGAGCAGTACGACGAACTGGACAGACAAGTCAGCTACACCTACGATGCAAACGGGAACTTGCTCGCCGCTACGGATAGGCTGGGCAACACCGTGGAGAGAAGCTACGATAGTAATAACAGGGTCACCGACATCTCTTATCCGGACGGCGGTGTGCTCCACTATGTCTACAATTCAAACGGCAGGATTCAGTCGATCACAGACCGCAACGGCAATGCCACAAACTATACCTACGACGCTCTCGGTCGCACCGAGACGGTGACAGATGCCGAGAATGTGGTGACCAAATACTTTTATGACGCGGTGGGCAACACCGTAAAAATCACCCGGGACGGACAGACTGTTAGCACCCACGAGTATGACAGCACCTATCGCATCGTATCCTCTGCGGATGGACTTGGCAGTACAGCCGCCTATGTCTATGACGATGTGGGCAATATACTGAGTTACACAGATCGCAACGGCGCGGTCACGAAGCATGAGTACGACAGGAACAATCGCCTCGTGAAGTTGACAGACGCGAACGGAGGAGAAAGCTCTGCCGCTTATGACGAACTCGGCAGGATGATTGCCGCCACCGACTCGAACGGAAGCACTACAACATACACCTATGACCGCAACGGACAGGTGCTGTCGGTTACAGACGCTCTGAATGGGACGGTGAGCTATGCCTATGACCGGATGGAAAGGCTTGTCTCTGTCACAGATCGCCTGGGAGCAGTCACCGGATACGAGTATGATTCCGCAGGAAGGCTGCTGACAAAGACCGAGTCGGACAGCACACGCATCTCATACGAGTATGATGAAGAGGGCAATCTGCTCCGATACACAAATCACAACAACGAGTGGGTAAAGTATGAGTACGACTCAATGGGTAGATGTGTAAAGGAGACAAACCAGCTGAACGAAGCCACCGCATATGAATATGACCTTGAAGGGAACCTTGTGACGGTGACAGACGAAAACAGGAATACCTTTGCATACACCTACGATGCTCTCAACCGTCCTATAAGCAGAACCACGCCCGAGGGTGAGCTCGCTCTGTATGCATATGACAGCCTCGGAAATGTGTCATCATTCACGGCATACGGCGGGACGGGCAGAAAGGAGACCACCACCTATGCCTACGACGCGGCGGGCAATCTTACAAAAGAGATCTCGCCGCTCGGTCACACCACGACCTATACCTACGACGGCGAGGGCAATGTCCTGACCCGCACCGACGAGAGCGGCAAAGTCACTACATATGAGTACGATGCCCTCGGACATCTGCTGTCTCGCACCGACGCGGATGGCACGGCTATCTACACCTACGACCCGGTGGGCAATCTCACCGCAGCCACCAACCAAAACGGCACAGTGAGTTTTGCCTACGACGCGCTGAACCGACCGGTGTCCGTCACGAACGAGGATATGAGCACCACCGCCTACACCTACGACGCGGAGGGAAACCGACTGTCCGTGACCTATCCGGATGGCAGGACGGTTACTACCTCATATGACCTGCGAGGAGACGTTACGGCAATAACCGACTGGGACGGTACGAGCATCGCCTACACGAGGGACAGTGAGGGTCGCGTCACCAAGGCGGCATATCCGGACGGATCGACCACCGAATATGCCTATAACTCCGCAGGAAGGCTCATTCAGCAGAAGGAGATGTCGGCGGACAATGTCACTAACCGGCAAATTTCCTACACCTATGACGACGCGGGCAATCTCACCAGCGAGAATCGCTCGGGCATAGACATCGACCGCCACGACGAGACGGTGCGTTACTACTACGATCACGCAAACCGCCTCATTCGCACGGTGAGCGAGGGCGTAGCGGTGAACTATGCCTACGACAAGGCTGGCAATATCCTGTCCGATGGAGAGTACACCTACACATACGACCGGCAGAACCGGCTCTTGACAAAGCAGGACAAAAATGGTACAACAACATCGTATAGCTACGATTCTGTCGGGAATCTTGTGAAGAAGATCTCCCCCGACAGCAGCGTAAGCTACACATACGACGCGCAGAATAGGCTGGTACGCGGCGAGACATCGGAGGGCGAGAGCAGCGTTTACACCTACAACGCGCTGGGCGTGCGCATATCGAACACGCAGGTGCGCCGCAATCGCAACGCCGCGAACCGCAACAGCGACCTGAAGGACGGTTCGCACGGCACCGACTACCTGGACTTCCTGGCAGACGGACGCGAGACGTGGCAGCGTGCGTGGGAGACCGAGGTCGGCACAACGGTTCAGCCGGACGTGGAGACGGTGACCAAGCGCTACGTCGTGGACTATCTGTCCGCCGCGAACCGCGACCTGTTCGTGACCGAGGAGGGCAGCTACACGCAGCGGTTCGTGTACGACGAGAAGGGGATGCGCGTTACCGCCGAGTTCGACTACGCGCCGAACACGCGCCGAGGCGAGAGCGGCGAGAACTTGCAGAGCGACATAGCCGCGGAGATCGGCAAGATCTGGTACAAGAACAGCATGATAGGCACGGCGGTGTACGCGGTGGACGCCGACTGCGAAATCGTGTTCCACATGATATACGACGAGTGGGGCGTGCCGCAGCGGGAGACGTATGCCGAGACGAACATCAGCGGCGTGGACGCGCTTGCGAACTTCACGGGGTACACCTGGGACGAGGTTCTCGGGCTCTACTTTGCGCAAAATCGCTTCTACGACCCCTCGACGCATCGCTTCACGCAGGAGGACATCGTAAAGGACAGCACGAACTGGTACGCCTACTGCGCCAACAATCCCACCACCTGGGTCGATCCCCTGGGGCTGGACAGCTATATCTTTTATGATCCGAAATTGAATGAAAATGTAGATGAAGGTGCACGCGCCTATGCAGAAGAAATAACAAGCGTGTTCGGAACACAAACACACTTGATTCCGATGTATAGTAAGGAAGCTATCAAAGAAGCGTGGAACAGCATGGGGAACAATGGAGAGGATGAAATTGATGCTGTAATGATGTGGGGTCATGCGACATACAACTACATGAACTTCATTTCAGGCAAAGATAGGAGTAAAACGGACAAGGATGCTGTAAAGATTAACGGAGATTTCTTTATCAGCAGGGATTTGAAGAAGCAGAAAATAAACTATTTCGTACTGTTTGGGTGCAATTTGGGTAATGACGAGCATGATAATACGAAGGACCCTAACATGGCTATGGAATTGCTCCATACAAAGCATGATATTGGGACAATAATAGCGGCAGGCGGTTATATAGGTAGTTGGGCAGATTCTACACTGCTAATATCTACAAGGGATAGGAACGAATACAAAAATCCCGCTGGAAAGGGATTTAAAATATATACTAAAGATGTTTTTAAGGAAGATGTGATCGAATCAATAGGAAGAGAACATGACTCATTGAGCAGTTTGATAAACGTTGCGATTTCAGCAAAGAAAAGGCAAATGATGAACGACAAAGTATCTGCGGTTCAAGCCTTAATCGGTGTTGTGAATGTTGAACGTAGCTTGAATGTGCGTGAATCGCCGAATATAAGTTATGATAATATTATCGGGTCGGCATATGCCGGTGATATGTTTGTCCGCATGGAAGAGACTCTGGTCGATGGATTACGGTGGTATAAAGTGCTGTTTGTGAGCGGAAATTTAAAAGGGGAAAATGGTTATATAGCAGCAGACTACACAAAAACGTTGTCGGAGTGATAAAATGAAGAAAATACTACTTATATTTCTGTTGATGGTGTTACTGGTTGGTTGCAGCCCAGAGCAGCCCGATGCAGACCATTCGATTGAAATTCCGGAGAGCACCACGCCGCAGACACCCGAGAAAACTTTAGAGGATTTCAAGGGGTACTATGAGCTGGAAGTCGAACATACCTCGTTCGATGAGTATGACAGAGTGGACGCCATAATCATTTGCCCCGTTGAAGCAACAGAGGATGACATTCGTCAGCATGCCGATGCATATATGAAGGCGCGATATGAAGAAAATGAACGCGTTTTTGTATGTACAATGGACTACTACGACAATGAGGCGTTTGCAAAATATTCGGAAGTACCTGTTGCGGAAGCGTGTTGGGGTCCTATTGGGGTGACTGAAGAAGCTTTCTTTGAAGTTGAAATTGGCGACTACTCAACGCATGTCATATGTGTTGCATATAATCCGGCAGACATGGATTATCAATTGACCGATGAGGATATGGAGTTATATTGCAAAATGCAGGAGGAGTTCGTTGAATTGATTGGTAAACCTGCAGAGGAGTTGTTCAGTGAAGAAGGATTGAAATATAGAGAAGATGAGGACTATGCTTATGATGAAGTGGCAAAAAAGTTAGGTGTAGATAGAAAAGTGCTGATCGATTTGCGAAGTAAGGTGTCTTCGTGGAGAAATGGGCTAACATGGAAATACATTTCATGATGGCGCATGTCAAATAGAGATCGGAATATGGTGAAGCCGACACGAACATCAGCGGCGTGGACGCGCTTGCGAACTTCACGGGCTACACTTGGGACGAGGTTCTCGACCTGTACTTTGCGCAGAACAGATTCTACGACCCAGCGACGCACCGTTTCACGCAGGAGGACATCGTAAAGGACAGCACGAACTGGTATGCCTACTGCGCCAACAATCCCACCCTCCGCGTCGACCCGTGGGGGTTGGAAACAGAGCTTACAGCGCAGGACGTGAAGGAAATGGTGGAAAGGATAGCCGATGCCGTAAAGGAAAATACTTCAGTTATTGATGCATATAAAGAGAACAGAGCCCTTTCGTGGGAGAATTTGAAGAAGGACATAAAACACTGGGTTGCTACTTCGGGATTCATGTCCGCTTCGCACAAAGCATCGACTGTTCTAAACTACTTTTCCGAATTTATCTGTCCTTCGAGATTTGTGGATATGTGGATGAATTATGCTGTGGTCAGTCAATACAACAGCGTAGCGGAGGATGGAAGCTATCAGTACATAAACGGACAAGGAGAGGGAGAAGTTGCAGGTCTTCCGTTTGGGTACTCAACGATGGCGCATAGTGGCTGCGGTGTTATCGCGACATACAATGCTCTTGTCGCACTCGGTGATCCGAGACCGTTGGCGGATGTGGCGCGTTGGTACGAATCAAATGGGAATAACCTGCTTGGTTGGTTGGGGGTGCACCCCGACGCAATTACCGATTTCTTTAGATTCGAACCGAATTACAATGTTCAGGCGGTATATCGGGATGATGTTAGCAACTATTCGGAGTTTGACAACTATATGAGTTCAGCAGACGTTGCCATACTGACATACTGGACAGGGGACAATATCCACAATGTCGCAGTAGTTAGAGATGAAAAGGGGGGCATTATCGTTTACAATGAATCGAATCGTATCACAAATGCATCATGGTATCCGAACATTCAAGGAATGTTTTCGGAAAACGATATTCCTATCGTGATAAATCTGATTCACAAAATCAAGAGAACAACTGAGTCGGTATATCCTGAAGTGGATTCGGGGAAGTCAAGACAGTCCCCCAAAAGCGGAGTGACGCATACTGTTAACCGATAATTATTCTTGACGAGAGTGAAACGGAGGAGTGAGAGCATGAAAAGAACGTGTGTAGTTCTCCTGTGTGCGGTTATGGCGTGGACATTCGTTGGGTGCTATATTTGTTATGCGGATCTCGACGGAGATGAGGATGAAATTTGGCTTGCCGATGATATAGATTTCTATATGAGGTGGAATGTGGAGGAAGACACTGTCTCGGGGGCTGCAATAATCGACGGGGAGTATACAGAATTAGAAATTTGGTGGTCTGACGGATTCACGTCCAATGAAGTTCGGATTTTTCCTTATCCATATACGGAAGAGGTATATAGGCTCGATGCACTCTTGCTGAGGAGTCTAATCACAAAGAACGGTAAGAACAAATACATCTTGTCAATGGACGGATACGAGCAGTACAACAAGCTGTTCCCGGAGTACGACACGATTGCTATAACCAAATACGCCGAATCCGAAATCGAGTGGGTGGACGGCTGGCCTGTGCCTATTGAGGGATAGGGGCTGCCCTAACCCCTGCCGGACACCGCTTCGCGCAGGTGGACACCGTAAAGCGTCTGCCGTTATATGACTTTGTGACCTCCTAAGAGCATGTTCTTTTCTCTGTACTAATCCTCAGATAGAGTGAGTCCTTCAAGGGGGTTCAACATGAACTTCCCCTCGGTTCACAAAAAGAGCGCACGTTTCCCTTTGTGGAGACGTGCGCTCTTTTTGGCTATAGAACCGTATAGAGATTGGATGTGCTGCTTCCGTTGGGGCGGAATCGGCTTTCTTTTTGCAGATACCCCTTGGCGGTCAACTCGTTCAGCGCCCGCTTCACGGTGCTGCGGGAGAGGTGCAGGTCTGAGGCAATCGTATTGATTCCCGGCCAGCAATTCCCTGTGGCGCCAGAGCGGTCACGCAGGTACATATAGACAGCCCTCGCCCGGTGTGGCAGATCCTCGTCGGCATAGATGGTTCCAAAGTAGCTCATGGCATCCACCTCATACCTTCACCTGCCGCTGACCGCGGCGGCGGTCAGGCGCAGGCGTGTGCGCCATTCCTCCCTTGGCGGAAGGCGCGTATCCGGCACTGTTCTCATCGTCCTCTTTGCCAAACCGCTTCAGGATACTCCGCTCCAGCGCCTGACGGCTGGCATAGACCACCCGACGCTGAACGCGCTCCGGCACGGCGTATGGCTCCTCGAAGGTGATGCCCCAGTCCAGAAACAGCCGCAGCCTTGTCCGCATAGGATGGCTGCCGGTTTTCATGACAATAAAGCTGCCCTTAGGAATGGACTTCAGCTCATCTGGCGTGAGCAACGGGCGCTCCATCATCTGTAGGGACTGACTTGGGTCATTCTTCCCACGGTTCACAGAGCCGGACAGCACTGTGCGGCTGCCCAGGGATTTGGACAGCACCTCGGCGGTCTGAGAGTTCGGTGCGAAGCCGCCGAAGATAGTATCCTGGCAGTTGTCCTGAATGATCTCGCAGCCTTCCTTTCCATAGTTCTTTTCAAGCTGCGCAAGGGATTGGATGATTGGTACCAGCGTCAGCCGCCTCGAGCGTCCTGCGGAGAACAGAGGCAGGATTTCAAAGGGCGGCATAGTACCCAGCTCGTCGCAGAACAGCACCACACGGTTTTTGAGCTTGCCGCCGTTCTCGTCCGCTACCGAGAACAGTTCACGGGACAGGTTCTGGATCATCAGCCCCGCCATGAAGTTCTTGGTGGTGTCCTCCTCGGGCAGAATGAGGAAGATGGCAGACTTCTCCGAGGCGAACTTCTCGGCATCTATGGCACTGTCAAAGCACAGCACCTGCTCCAGCTCAGAATCGAGGAAAGCGTTGAGCCGGGACAGCACTGTGGACATGACCGACGCCATGGCCTGCTCCGCCGAGTTAAGAGCGGCACCTGCAAGCCACCGGGCCTTATGCTCTGAGGGCAGCTTGTTCATGAGAAGCTGGAAGCGGCTCTTGCCCTTGACGCCGGACGGCTCCAGCAGATCCTGCACCAGCTTGAACACCGACACGATGTGCCGGCACTCGGTAGGCTCCTCCGGCGTAGGCGGCAGGAACTCGGCAAGGAGCAGAATGGTCGCCGTGAGCAGACCCTCCGCCGCATCGTAGAAGAAGGCGTTTTGTCCGTAATTGGAGGCGTCGCCCTCGGGATTGACAATGGTCTTGGCAAGGATCTTGGCGTACTTCTCGGCCTTGGCTCTGGCGGCGAGGTTGTCCGGTTCTTCTCTGGCAATGTCCATATAGCGGTTGACCAGTGTCAGCAGATTGTTGCCGTCCGAGCGGGTGGGGTTTCGCAGGTCGATCACCGACACATTGTAGCCGTAGTATTTTTTCGCTATCGTGCCGTAGTTCCGGGCGAGGTCGCCCTTGGTGTCCAGGGCCAGGAAGCTCATGCCGCTGGCGCAGGCGTACTCCAGATTGGGATATAAAAAGAATGCGGTTTTTCCGACGCCGCTGGCGCCGATCATCAGGCAGTGGATATCGTCGTTGTCCACCAGCGCCGTCACATGGTTTTTCCCGCCTGTGCTGCCAAGGATAAGCCCCTGCTCCTCGGGGCGATTATGCCCTTGCCGCCAGCCGTTGACATCAAAGGGGATATGGGCGTAGGTTTCCTTGATTTCTTTGTCCGTCGCCCAGCGCGCCGTCCCGTGCTGACCATCGCCCACGGTACGGGATTTGATTCCGTTAAGGGTATAGTGGTGGGACAGCAGGGACAGCCCGCCGATGACGATAAACATGGCGGCTCCCGCCGCAATCAAAATCCAGACATTTGACAATGCATCTGCACCTCCTCCTGTGCGTATTCCGAAACGAGATCCTCGTTCCAGTCTTTGTTTTCCGAGATCAGCCGCTTTGTGCTGATCCCACGGCCTGCTATCAGCTCTGCCATGCGCTGACTGGCAGAGTGACCTGCCTCATCGTTGTCGAGACATAAAAAGACCTGCCGCAGTTGCGGCAGGCGGTCAAGCATATTCAGCACAGGGATGGACGAGGTTCCGCAGCAGGCCACATAGCTGTGCCGTTCCCATCCTTCTGGGTTGAGGGTGATATACGAGAGCATATCTATCGGCGCCTCGAATACAAAGAGCTGCTCATCCTCTCCGATATGGTGGAAGCTGTAACGCGGGTCACTGCTATCTACATTGATGCGGAAGGCTTCGCCGCAGCTGTTGGTGCTGCGCTTGTGGGCGTGCCGGGGAACGCCGTTTTCGTCCGTTCCCACAAACACGCAGTTGTGGTACTTGGCGTCTTCATAGAGCAATTCCGCTTTTACAAAATGAGAGATGACCTCGCGGTCAACACGCCGCTGCTTGAGCAGATAAGCATAGACACGGCGGCAATCACTGTGGATCGGCGGCAGCTCAAAGGGCTTCGGCGGAGCCTCCTCTTTTTGCTTTGCGGCAGGGTATTCCACGCCCTGCTCACCGTTCAGCAGGAGCGACACCGCTTCGGGGTAGCTGAGCCCATAGAAGTCCCGCACAAAGGAAATGGGACCGCCGCCTTTTTCGGCGGCATGGTCATACCACTCGCTTCCGCGGATGGTGACGCTGTGGTCGCTTGCCATACGCTTCTCGCCGCCCGAGCGGGTGAGCTTTTCACCGCGCATACGGAGAAACTCCTCCAGATCAACGGAGGCGGCACGGGTTTTCTGTTCCTCGGTGAAATGGATATAGGGCATCTGATAATCATCCTCTCCAGATTTGTCGATTATAGTCGACAAAATATATTATTTTCTCTTGAATATCGAGCGTATCTGTGTTATACTGCTTGCAGACAATCATTTGGGAGCGTGGTAGTCATGATAAAGCGAGAACTATATATGAGTCGGATCCGTCCGTTCATCGGGAACGAACTCATTAAGGTGCTGACAGGTATCCGACGCAGCGGTAAGTCTGTTATGCTTGAACTGATACAGGAGGAGCTGAAGGAATCGGGCGTAGATAGTTCGCGGTTCGTTTCCTATAACTTTGAGCAGATGAGCAACGCACATCTGTGTACCGCGCAGGCATTACACGCAGAGATACTGCATCGCGCGTCTATGATAGAGGGAAAAGTTTATCTCTTTCTTGATGAGATACAGGAGGTCGACTCGTGGGAAAAGTGCGTCAACTCCCTGCGTCTCGATATCGACTGCGACATATACATCACCGGCTCCAATGCAAAGCTCCTCTCCGGCGAGCTGGCAACTTATCTGGGTGGACGGTATGTTGAATTCGTCATCTATCCATTCTCCTTTTCCGAGTTTACCGAGCTGTATGCAGACATCTATCCGGACGCGTCCTCTGCACAGTGCTTCCAGAAGTATCTGCTTGCGGGGGGTATGCCCTATCTAGCAAACATCGGCTATGCAGAGGAGCCGAGCAAGAAATACTTAGAGGATCTGTTCAACTCTGTCGTGCTGAAAGACATTGTAAAGCGAAATAAGGTCAGGGGCGTGGATCTGCTCGAGCGGATCATCGCCTATGTGATGGCTAACGTAGGAACTACCTTCTCTGCCACATCTATTTCAAAGTTCTTCAAAAGTGAACAGCGCACAGTCGCCACAGACACCGTCCTCAATTATCTGAAGTACTGTATTGACGCCTACCTCTTTTATCAGGTCAGCCGTCAGGACCTCCAGGGCAAGCAGCTTCTGTCGACGAACGAAAAATACTACATTGTCGATCACGGGATACGCGAGGCTGTGTTCGGCGGGAACATGAAAGATATCAATCTGGTGCTTGAAAACATTGTGTACATGGAACTGCTCCGGCGCGGCTACACAGTGACTGTCGGCAAAATCGGGGAGCGGGAGATTGATTTTGTCTGCCAAAAGCAGAGCGATATGCTCTACGTTCAGGTTGCATACCTACTTGCAAGTGAAGATACGATAGAGCGAGAATTCGGCGTCTATGACTCAATCGGAGATAATTACCCGAAGTACGTAGTGTCGCTTGATGAGTTGGACATGAGCAGAAAGGGTATCAAGCACAGGAACATTCGCAATTTCTTGACGATGGAGCGCTGGGACTAAGAAGGCAAACCAAAAGTCGGCATCGAAGTGATGCTGGCTTTTGCTATTGTCATCGTTTCAATTCGGGTTCCTCATGGTCGTCCGGCTTGTGACCCATCGCTAACCGCTTCTGCATCAGCTTTCGCCGGCGTTTGGAATCAATACGGAGACCGGCAGGGTTGGACGGTGGCAGGGCGTTGTCCCGAAAGGTATTTGCCAGATGGTGGAGCATCCGGGTCGCCGCAAGCAGGACGGATGGTTCACGGAACTGCCCGATGCGTTCCAGAAAGAATTGGGCGTACCGGTTGCCCTGTTCAGCGGAGGCGGTCAGCCATTTGCGTGCAGCTTCCTCATCCCTCGGTATATCCCTGCCCATCAGGTAGAGCTTGCCGAGGGCATACTGCGCATATTGATTGCCCAGCTTGGCGGAGGCGGTCAGATGTTCTACCGCCCGCTCCACATCCTTGTGGACACCGTCGTCGGCGAGATACAGCTTGCCCAGACGGTAGTGTGCATACCGGTTGCCCTGTGCCGCCGCCTTTTCATATTGCGCTGCGGGATTGCAATTGCTCTCCTCTGCACCATCCTCCTCCGGCTCATCCTGCATATCTTCATCCTCGAAGGTGTGGACGCCGAGCCGGATGTTTTCCGCCTCCCGAATGACCATGTTCTTGATTGCTTTGAACTCTTTCTGTTGAGAGAGGGGCAGATGCTCACGGGGCTTTGCCTTGTAGTAGCTCTCCAGCTTATCCCGCAGCTCGTTCCACACGGAATAGCAGTCTGCCACTGGCTGGAGCTTCGCCAGCTCATCCACGACGGCATCCACCTTCTCCTTGAGCGATTTCTTCAGATAGCCGTACACTTTCTTGCCCGTGATCGACTCCAGCTCAGTTGACAGCTCCGCCATCATCTGTGCGATGGTCGGGCTGTCACAGACGGAAATCTCCATCTGCGTGATCAGCTCCCGCATGACCTGCTGTGCTTTTTCCGTGACCTCCTTATAGGAGATATCCTTTTCCTTGTACAGCGTATAGAGTTCATCCTTGAAAATCTCATTGGTGAGCGCCGAGCGCATGGCGGCGATCCCGTTTGGGTTCAGGTATCCCTGTTTTGGATCATCGCTCCAGACCATCATGTGGATGTGCGGATGGTGACCCTCGTCGTGGAAGGCAGCGTACCAACGGAAGCTGTTTGCCGGTATCCTCATTGTCTCTGCCAGCTTTTGCTTTTGGGAAAGGATGAGCTTCCGCCACCGTGTGGCGTTGTCATAGCCGAGTCGGGCGGCGTCCTCCCGGCGCAGAGAGTAGATGAATGTCCAGACGCGACCGTCGTGACCGTTCAGTTCCTCTATTGCCGCCGGAAGGGATACCGAGTCGCCGTCACTGAACAGGCCATGCTCTCCTTGCCGCTCCACACGGGGGCGGGTGGCAATGTACTTCATGTAACCGTCTGTTGCCTGCATGGAGTGGGCATTGGCGTCCAGCGCCATAGTGATGAACGCGGAGGCATTGCCGAAGGTGGGCGTGGTTGCGTAGTCCTCATACTCAAACAGCTCCTTTGCATCCGGGAAGTCGCGGAGCAATTCTGCGATGAGCTTCTTTTGATTCTCAGTGACAGGACCGTTGCCCTGGAGCTTCTCCACATTCTCACGGGTAGCGATGTACTTCATATAGCCTGCAGCGGTACCGCCGCTTTGGATGTAGCCGCTTTTTTGTATGAGCTTTGCCACGGCTTACAGCCCCTTCTGGAACTTCAGGATATCCTTGAAGGATATCTCACCGTTGGTGCGCTTGGCATCCTGGACGCAGCGCCCGCGGAGCCTATCCAGAGTAGCTGCGTCCACATCCGTATCCGATGCGATGATGTGCATCATCATGGATTCCTCCACCGTCAGCTTGAACAGCAGCCGCCCGATCCGGTCACCCAACACACCCAGCTTGGCATCCAATGTTTCGCTGAGCATATACGGGAGATATTGCTCTGCCTTCTGTGTATTTAGGTAGCCGAGGTAGAACTCCACCGCCTTTTCCACGAAGTCGCTTTGACTGCCGCAGTTATCTGCACGGTAGTTTGCCTCGACCTGTTCCTTGACTGCCGGGGTAAACCATATCGTGGATTTGACCTTTCCTTTGACCATATTTCCTCCTCAAAATGCGTAGGAACCGCTGTCAAAAGCCTGTGACAGCGGCGTTTTCTCGAAAGAGAGCGTTCCACAGCCCCTTTCAGGGGTGCAAGGAACGACCTATCCCATGTCCTGAAACTGCCCGCACTGCGGGCAGAAGTGAGCGGAACGCCGCCCAGAGAGCGGCGTTCTTTCTCCTGCTTCTCCTTGTCCACCGCAGTTTCCCTGCAAAACGGGGCGCACCGTGCTTGCCCGAGTGCTGGCGGGTGTGTTACTCTCCACTTGTCAGAAAGCCGCACACAGCGGCTCGAAGGGCGCAGCAGCGGGTCACATCTGCATCCCCATAGAGGGCACTTCTGTTTCCTCCAGGGGTTCCATATCGAGATCTTCAATATCTGCAATCCATGCGCTCAGGCAGTCAATGGCTGTGTCGAGGTTTTTATCGGTGCTTTTCCAAACCGCATCGAAGCTATCTCCGTTCTTCGGCCATTTCTCACGGCACTTCGCATGACTTTCCGCCAACGCTTTTTGGAGGGATAGGGAGCGGTCCAGTAAGCCGTGCAGTTCTGTCAGTACTGTGCAGAGCTGACGATCCTGCAGGACAGAGGGAGCAACTTTCTGGTACATACCATGCCGCACCCTTCCGTACGGGGAGTCGGGCGACTCGATACACTTTTTGAAGGAGAGAACAGCGTTGTTCTGCTCAATGCTTCCCTCAAATTCTGTGCCGACAGCCTGTTCCCGGATGTACTCCAGAATATCCCGGTATGAGTGCGGCTGTCCGTCATCCAACCGTTCGCGGAAACACCTTTCAACGAATTCGTTCTTGCGTATATTTGCTTTCATCTGCTTTTACCTCACATTGTCTGCATCTCTGATTTGACCTGTTGCTCTGCCGGATAGTCGGCACAGCATTTCTCCAAACTCTGACCCAAGTGCCGATGACAATACTCCTCCATCTTGGGCATAGGTATCAAACTGCTCGGCAGTGATACGCTCGCTGCTCATTGAACCACCTCCGGTTCTCCGACAGACTCTGGTGTGACCGGCTTTGGACCGCGCCTCGGTCTGGGTGCAGCGGGAGTCGGTGCATCCGTTTCGTCTATATACTCCCGCACGGGTGCGGGGACATACTTTTCATAGAGCTTCGTCAACGCGTCGATCAGCTCCGCTTCCAGGTTTAGTTCCTTCTTACCCATATAGCGCCGCAGTGCGGCGAGCTTTTCCTCATCAAACGGAATTGCCAAATTCGCCTGCTTCATATTTCCTCCTCTGTCAATCATTCGAGAATTGGACTGCTCAGGTCGTTCATTTCAGACAGCGCTTTTTGATCGGCACCACCCTCAAATTCTCCGCGTCTTGCCATATCGCTCAGTTCGGAAGATGTCATTCCCTGTTCAGCGTATTTTGCAGCAGCGAGGATTTCGTGTGCCAGCAGTGCGTTGTTTGGTGTATGGATTGTTTGATAGATTGCCGTGACTGCCTGCGGACTATAGGACTCACTTACTTTCTGGAACGCGGAAACTAACTTTTCAGCTTCCTTTGCAAAGGTGGTATCCACACCGTCTGCCAATTCCTCGGCAAACTCTATCCACGCCATCGTAGTGCGTGTGTCGTGATAGGGCAGGACATGATCCAACTTTTCTGCGTAGAGCCTTCGCACATCGAACGCGCTCCACTCGTACTCCTGATTGCTCTTTTCTGCCATCGTAAAGACCTCCTCAGTCATAATTGATGTATTCGATTTTCAGCCAGTGCGTCCAGCCTCGGTCCTCAAGCTGTGTCTTGACCACGCCGTACTTTGTACCCATAGCTTCCACGACTTCGCCGCCTCCCACATACACGCCGATATGCCCTTCATACCAAACGGCAATGCCGGGGATATCCGGCATCGTATCAATCGTGCCGGAGACGGATGCGCTGTAGTACATCTGGTCGGCGCCGTAATCCGGCATCCCGTTGGTGGCGTATCCGATGCTTATGGTTTCCGGGTCAAGCCAGCCGTAGCCTTTGATGAGTCCCACGCAGTCGGTGGTGCGGTCGCCCAGCCAGGTCGCACGAATGAGATCCTCATAGTTGCCGACGCCGTCAGGATACTGCTCCAGCTTGTACGCAAAGAGCGAGTCGGTGAGGACGCAGCCGTAGGTTCCCCATACATAGCCCCAGCCGGAATCCCATGCGTGGAGGGCATAGGTTGCGAGGTCTGCCGCATTTTTCGTGCCAGGGTCAACAAACGCCGAGATGTCCAGTTCGATGCTCGGATCGCTCCCGCGCAGGCAGCTCCCGTCATAGCTGCTGCCGTCTGCGGGCCCCGCAATCATCGTATAGATGTGGTTGATGTTGCTGCGGTCCTCATCCGTGACTGCTCTGCCAATGACGGAAGCAAGATTGGTGTATGCGGATTCCAGCGAGAGCGGGACCGTTACGGTATAGCTGTCCTCTGTGGTGCTCGTCGTGCCGTCCTCGTTCTCCACCGTCACCGTTTCAGTTCGTTCCTCTGTCGTATAGAAGCAGCCGACGAAATTATCCGTAGCTTTGGCGGACGGCGCAGCCTCGCTAAAGCAGAGGGCATAAAAAACAGCCTTGACCCGAATCGGGTCGAGGCTGTTGCCGCTCTCCGTTTGACTATTCACACCGGCGACCGCCGAATCCAGAAAGGAGAACGCAGTACGCATATCCTCCAAATGGGTTCGGTATTCAGTGGGGAGGCTCTCGGACAGCTCCGTCGGGTAGAAGCAGACCTTTACTGCTGTATTGTTGCTTTCGGCGCTGCTGCTACCGAGGGAGCAGAAAAGTGCAATGAGGAGAATGAAAGGGGAGAAGATCGCCACCAAGATCCAGCCGATAGCTTTGCGAAACTTCTTGTTAGTAAGAACCGTGGCAGCGACTTTCGCGATCACACCTGCTGAGACAGCTATACAATACACCTCCTGCTATTTACAACTTGGGAATAATGTGATATAATCTTTTTATAATATAGCTTGCAGCTCTTGTTGTTGCCGCCATTTCGTTCTGGATTCCGCTCAACGAGGTTTCGCTCGCGCTTGCTTTTGCAAGTGTAGTGCTATGTTTCATAGACGAGGAGGAAACAAAAATGAGCAAAAGAATTGATATGGTGAGCCAGGGGATCTGCGGGACGGAGCGGCCAGATTCCGGATTCCAGAACGAGTGGATAAAACGCAGCACAAGAGTGTAAGGTTTGATCTCCCTTGGGGTTCAATGCCCCACCGTCTCACCACCTTATGGAGCAGAGGCTTCTTAGGAAGCCTCTGCTCTTTTTACCTTCCACCCGCTGTGCCGAACAGCTTCTCCTTATACGCCGGAGCGTGGACCTCCAGCAGATACCTCTCGTTGCCGCATTTATACAGGCAGACGCCGCGCTGGGGGAACTTGATGAGGTTGTACTCGCTCTCCTCCAACTGGAGCATATCCATATAGGACTTCTTATCGATGGAACCGGCGTTGAACAGGAACTGGTGCGGCGGGATGGAGAACAGGGGCTTGGTCATCTCTCGGATGCCCTCCTGGTCAAAGTCCTCCAGATTCTGCGAGGCCAGCAGCATGGCGGACTCCTTCTTGCGCACCCGCTTGAGGCTGTTGCGGATGTACTCGATGGCGGTGGGGTTAGAAAGCCAGATATACAGCTCGTCCAGCGCCGCCACTGTATTGCCCACGGTGATGAGCTTATCCGACATATACGAAAGGATATTGAACAGCATGGCGTTGCGCACATTCTTCGCCGCCGACAGCAAGCCCTTCACGCCGAAGACGAGGAAGCGGGAGCTTGTGATGTTGGTATGCCCGTTGAAGAAGTGGGCGTCGGCGCCCTTGCACATGGAGTGGAGTCCCAGCAAAATCTCCCGCAGGAGCTGCTCGGTGTAGAGCTGATGCTGTCCTGGCTCATACGACTGGAACTCGCTCTCGATCAGGTCATAGAGGTCGGAGAGGATGGGGTAATCCTCCGGGCGGAGCTGCGCAAAGTTGGTGCGGTCGTTGATGCCGAACTTCTCATACAGCCTACCCACCATGATTTCAATGACATCGATCTGGGCGTCGCTGAAATCCTTGTAGGCCCTGAAAAAGTCCTTGAGAAAGGAGATGTGCTGGGCAAGGCGTGTGTTCTTGCGGAAAGGCTCAGGCGCAGAGGTATCGTCCGGGTCGCCGCCCTCGTCCCAGCACTTCGGTTCAAGGATGTTGATGAGGTACTCTCCCACCATGAGGTCGGCAAAGCAGCCGCCCACAGACTCGCAAAGGTCCCGCTGCTCATGCTCCACATCCAGGGAGATGGCAGACTTGCCGGACTCCAGCAGGTTCAAAAGCAGGAGCTTCATTAAGTACGACTTTCCCTGTCCAGAGTTGCCGAGGATCAGGATGTTTGCCGAGGTCTTGTCCTCGTCCCGTTGATCGAAGTCCACCAGCACATTGCTTCCGTACTTGTCCTTGCCGATGTAGAAGCCCTTAGCGTCGGTCTTGCCGGAGTAGTTGAAGGGATAGAGATTTGCCACCGAGCTGGCAGGCAGAACGCGCTCGAACTGTGCGCCGAAGGCGTTGTACCCCACGGGGCTGACGCTCTGGAAGCCCTGCTGCTGACGGAGCAGGAGTCGGTCCACATTGAGCTTGCTCCGTACCAGTTCCGTCAGCACATCGGTCTGGAGCAACTTGAGGGCGTCGAAGTCCGGGGCGGTCAGCTCGATATAGACCGCGCAGTGGAGCAGCGGCTCACGGTTGCGGTGCATGGAAGTGACCAGCGTCGCCACATCCTGAAGGTTGCTTTCGGCGGTCACGGTCTGCTGGAGGTCGTTGGTGTTGGAGCGGTTCATGCGGTTCTTATTGGCCGCATTGTGAATGATCTTTTTCTCCTCTGCCGGTGTGACCTGCCGGGTGTAGATGCGCAGGGTGACGCCGTCCTTTTCTCCCAGATGACGGAGGATCGCCTGTTCGTCTGTGCTGGTGGGATATTCCCGCAGCGCCCAGACGCAGCGGTAGGTGTTGCCGAAGATAAAGTGGTCGGCATTGAACTTCACCACCGAGGGTGCGATCATGTCCAGATAGGACTTGATATTTGGTTCCTCATGGCTCTGCGGTATGGATTTTTTCGTCTGCTTTTTCAATATGGATACCTCCTTTACTCCCCGACAATGACCCAGCGGTCGCCGTCATATTCCTCGTACTGCTCGGTGGTCACATCCTGCTCAAAGTAGATTCCCAGCATCCGCTTGAGTTCCTGCTCACCGGCACGGCTGACGGAAAATCCGTTGTCCTTGATGGTTTTCTCGATGCGGGAGAGGTAGGGGAAAATCTCCGACTCCTTCTCGTTGCGAAGGCGGACGATGATATAGAACTCGCGGGCAGACGCCATCAGCGCCTGAATACGGTCGAGATGGCTGCTGTCCTGCTCCAGCAGGCGGCGAAGGGCGGGAAGCTCCTCGGCTTCCGTCCGGCTGCCGTAGAAGCGCTTGTTGCTCTCAAAAGATTCCTTTGAGTTGAGCGCCAGCATCTCGATCTCCGCCAGCCCCTTTACCACATTGAGCAGGGCATAGATCCGTGCGGTCACGCCGGAGTCCGGCAGGACGGAAATGTTGGTGGGCTTGATGATGAAAAAGACCAGATCACCCATCCTCGTTGCGATGCAATAATCTTTGATTTCCTCAATGCCCATGAGCTGCCGGGTGGACTGATTTCCTTCGGTTTTCTTTTTTCTGCTCATGCGGCAAACCTCCATTCATAGAATTGCTGTTTTGTAATTAGGAAAGCTGTGGCGTAGCGCAGGAAGCTCAGAATGCTTGTCCCGTCGAATTGGATGCTGAGAAAGGCATAGATCGCCGTTGCGATCAGGGGGATGAAGATCCCCGTCTGGGTCAGCGCCAGTACAGAGAACAGAAGCCCCACGCCGATGATCCCGATGTCTCGCAGCTCCCACAGCCACATGGTGGCCTTCGCGGTCAGGTTTTCAGGGTAAATGTACAAGTTGTCACCTCCCAAAATGAGCCGCCGCAGATACAATTGCCTGCGGCGGCATTAATGTACTAACATTTATAGACTAAGCTGACATATCCGAGGACAAGAGCGCAAGGGCGATGCCCCGCATTACATACTCCACGCAGGGGATAGCGACGCTGTTGCCCAGCGCCTTATACCGGGCGGAGTCCGAAGCGTCGGGTAAATCTGTCCAGCCATCGGGGAAGCCCTGTAAACGTTCGCACTCCAGCGGCGTCAGGCGTCGGATGAGCAATGGCGTTGAATTGCCTATTTCGGCAATCAGATTTTCACTTCCACCCCCGCTGTCACCACCTTGTGCGCGGAGCGTACTGCACCCTTCTGCGTATGTTCCATACTGGGATTGTCCAAATACCTTTGGAGTAACGATAAGGTCAGTAGCATCCTTGTGCTGCCGGGCACTCTGGGTACTGACTACATCGTCACCCTTAAAAACATCCACCCGCTGACGACTGAATACCGCATGACGGTCTGTGGCGGTCAGCGTATAGGCGATTTTCTCTTGGTATCCCAGCCCATTGCCGCCGTTCTGCGGCTGGCGGTCAATGATATTCCCCGCAATGCAGAGCGGCGGGACGTCCGCCTCCGCCACCAGAGGCAGGTTATTACCGCCGGTGCCTGCCCTTGCAGAGAGTGTGGGGACTGTCTGGTGCGGTCCGGTGTATCGAGCGTCAATACCGTGGTTCTCATACACGAGCGGCTGATGCCCATGCTCCTGTGCCCGCAGGGTGCCGGTCATATCCTCGGTGCATTCCATGACGCTGCCGCCTTGGTCATTGAGGCAGAGAACGCTTGGGACCATGTCTGTGTTGCTATCGGTCGTTTTGTCCCCAGTCAGGGCGTTATTGTAGCTATCAAAGCCCACGGGCTGTTCCGGCTGCGTCACAAAGGTCTGCATCTGCATATTTGAGGTAGCCATGAGCGCCCCGGATACTTCGCCAAGGTCAATGCCCTCATCCCTCTGATTGATGTGGTAAGCCTTCAAGCTGCTGCCCGCAGTCGGGACAGAGGCAAGACCCGTCTGCGCCATCAGCGCCGCTTTGAGCTGTGACGGCAACTCCTTGCACCGCTCCCTCGCTCTCCTGAGAATACCCAAGCAGGCTGTCCTGCTCAAATAGTATCTTTCCGGCACTAAGTCCTGCAAAATCTGTGACAAGGAAGATTCTACGGCGGCGTTGGGCGACGCCCCAGTATTGAGCATCGAGGACCCGCCACGCCAGGGAGAAAGTGTCTCCCAGTACAATAAGCCCAACAGGTTCCCAGGACCGTTCAGGTCGAGGAACATATACGGTATCGCTCTTAATTCGGCAGATCTCCTCGAGGACGATGCGGAAGTCCTCGCCTTTGGGCTCTCCGCTGGAGAAAGCTCCGGGGACGTTCTCCCACACCATATACCGAGGTCGAATAGCGTGAGCTGTTCTGCCTCTGCGTTCATCTTCCGCTCTCATCTCCTTTACAATGCGGACCTGCTCCATAAAAAGACCGGAGCGGGCGCCGGCTAACCCGGCTCTCGCTCCGGCTACGGAGAGATCCTGACATGGGCTGCCGCCACAGATAATGTCCACGGGCGGCAATTTCGCTCCATCTAACTTTGTGATGTCCCCGACATGGAGCATACTGGGGAAGCGCAGCTTCGTTACCTCGATGGGAAAAGCTTCGATCTCGCTTGCCCACACGGGAGTGATGCCGTTCCGCATGGCTGCCAAAGGAAACCCGCCAATCCCATCGAATAGGCTGCCCATGGTCGGCTCGGTCATTTTGCCACCGCCTGCACAACGGCGCGGGTGGTGTTTACCGCTGCCTGCGCTGTATAGACGATACTTGTGATGTTGGCGCGGGTAGAGGTATCCAGACCAAAGATGCCGGCAATCCTTGGAATCTCACCTGCGGATAGCATAAGTCCCAGTCCGAGCAGTACATGGTCTTTGAACACCATTAGTCCAGCAACGAGGATTGTTGACTGTAGGAATGATGTCAGACATAGGGCGACGATTTGCTTACACCACTGGAAAAAGCCATCCGTATAACCTCTTGGAACGCTAAACATATGCAGACTACCTACGGCGATTTGGATAATCAGAATACCGCCGCGTTTGAGACTTGCAAAAAACACCTTAATGATTGCGTAAGCCATGGGAATGATGCAGAAAAGCAGCATGATCGGACTGGCTATAGAACCGATAGTATCCGCTGCGCTTGGATTCAGTGCAGAAGGATCGTTTGAAGTATTGATCATGCCGATGATTTCGTTTGCAACATCACCAATGGTTTTTCCGTAGCCCGTGATACCTGCGGATAAACTGGATTGAAGCGTGACGGACAGCTCATAGAGCCGAACGGGAACTACCGTAAACAGACTTACGGCGAGAAAACCCTTGATGGCATTGAGAACCATCTCCTTAAAGTTGCCCCTGCCTGAGCTGTACTCAATGCCGCACTCAAATCCGGCAACCACAAGCCCGGTCACATACAGCGCCCATGCCAGATAGGAGAAAAACAGAACGATGCTCTGCACCCAGTTTTGCTGAAACAGATCCACTCCCATGTTGCCCATCATGGAAAAGAACTTGCCGAGGAAGCCCACGGCTTGTCCGTACAACCAGTCGACTATCGCATCCATGACCATTGAGGGTGCTAAGTCCCAAATAAACATTTGACAAGGTCACCTCTTTTGAGAACCGCACGGACAATACGGCTCTTCTATTTTACTTAGATGCCGATAATGCCCCAGATGTAGAGCGGTGCGGTAAGCGTGAAGACGAGGCAGGCAAACAAAATCGCAGGCGCCGTCCACTCAAACTGACCGCTTTTTCGAAAATCAAAATACGCCGTGCCGAGCTTGGCAAAGAAGAACACGGCGAGGATCAGGTCTATGGCGGGAAACACCACCTTGTTGACTACGCTCTTAATTTGCCCGGATGCTGTCTGCCAAGTGCCTTCTACTGCGCCGGCTACATCGCCGGTGTCGGCAGCAAACGCCGCAGCGCTAAACACACAGCACAGCAGAAGAACGGCGAGAAACATGAAAAGTATTTTCGTGCGTCTACTCATAGCCATTACACCTCTTGATTTTTAGTTTTTCGGAGCGATGTGCCACTCCTCCCACAGATTGCCGGATACGGTAAGACTGTCGGTCAGGTTCATGCTAAGCATTCCTGCTGGTGTCCAGCAGTCAAGAAGCCAGGTATAGGCTGTATAGCTGCCGTCCGGGTACCATATGGGCGTGAAGTGGGTCGGGCGGTTGTAGGTACTGTAGGGATTATCTTTGAAGGTCATCGTGGACCGCTTTCCGCTGACGGTGCAGTCCAGAAGCCTCCAGTAATCCCTGTATCCGAACTCCGGGAAATAGGTCACAGCATTCTGTGCTGCGGTGACGGCGGAGCTTTGATCTGTTGTTACCCTAGCGGTCACTTCCTCCTGAATACCATAGCCGCTTTTGAGCGTGACGGCGGTTGCTGAAGGGGAGAGGTCATCCGGCGTTATTTCCATGGTCGCTGTCAGACTGGCGGAATAGCTGTTGTAGTCGAATTCCCACCAGCCCTGATCCTCCCAATAGCCGTTATCCACCCAATGGTACCAGTCATTCCAGTATCCGTCACTGACGCGGTTTCCGTCTGCGTTGGTATATGAGGTATCTACCCAACTACTGTGCCAGCACTTTTCCCACACCGGCACCCAGACCCAGTTTTCCTGCCACCACGGGGACCAGATACCCCAGGATGCGGTCGTGACTTCCGCATTGACCGGCACGGGCGAAAGCCTGAAGCTGTCGTTACGATCATCCGCCACGGGATTGGGCGGGTCGTTGCTGTCCAAGTCCGTGATATTGGCAGTGATGGCACTCTGCGCTGACCCGCCTCCGCGAGTATTGACACGAATCGTGCAGACGCATGGCTCGGAGGGAGTGTGCCATTTTACCCATGCGAGCTGACTGTCGCCCTCCGGGTAGTAGACGTTGCTCACGGTGTAGGTCGTACCCTGGATGATAAACTCCACCGATACGGGATTGTCCGGGTCGGACTGACCGCCGCTGACCTCCACTGAGGTAATGACATCGGTGTCTACTCGATACTCATAGTCAAACTCGCCGGGTTCCGGCTGTTCCGCAATTTCGGCAAACCGTACAATTCCGATCCCCAGCGAGGAAATTATGTCTCTGTTCGATGCATTCGTAGAGCGGCTGCCGTTCCATGCGGGGTATCCCAGATCCGGCGTTTCAAGAAATAACGCAAGCGGAAGATTCCGGTGGGTGAGAGTACCCATCTTATTTCTAAGTCCGCCGCTGACTTGCCGGTCGTACAGAGCCGCTTCGGTTGCGGTCATCACAAAGGGAGTTCCGCTGTAAAGGAAGGCAGCAAGCGGTTCAATTATGAGCTTGTAGTCTCCACAAATGAGTTCATCATAGCCAAAGACGGTATAGCTGCAGATCCCTCGGAGAACCTGCTCATCGCAGAAATAGTTTTTTAGGGCTTCGATACTCCCTCTGCCACTACTGGTTGCTATGATTTTGGGAATCTCCTGCGAAGGAATGATGTAGTTATAGCTGCCCACAGTCGGAGTCAGCTCGGCTCCGGCATTGTATTGTACCTTTGAAACTTTGCCGAAATGTACGATGTTGCTTCTGCTACGCGTAAATATATATTCAGGCGGTTTAATGAGGTCGATAGACGTGCTTACGATGGCACGGCTCTCTGCGTTTACGATCGTGACGCGGACGCCCGAATCGCCGTACCAGACATTGCCGTTGGAAGCGCCACCAAGATTACCGCCTCCGGTGTCGATGTTCGGGTCGCCTGCAGCATACGCTGTCGCACATAGGCAAAGACACAGGGCGGCGGACAGGAACAGCGAAAGAATACGCTTCATAATTCACCTCCGGAATAGAGAAGGAGCGCAGCTTGTCGCTGCGCTCCTGTGATCGATTGTTTGTTGATCAGCCCATATCGCCGACTTTGTTGCCGTTTTCAAAAATTGTCTGGTCTTGTGTCGCCGTACCCTCACCGCTGCTCTGGATGTAGCCGAAACCCGGCACATAGGTGCCGCCCTCGTCGTATCCGCCTTGGGTATCCGGTTTCGGAGTGGGGGTGACCGTAGTCTGCTCCGGCTCATAGCTGGGCGGGGTTTCCGTATTGCGTTCCTCCTGTGGCACATCCTCCGCCTGATGGTTCTCGGGCAGGGGCGTTGTACTGAGGGCGGCGGGTTTCTCCGGCTTGATGGGATCTGCCTGGATGGTCTGTTCCACACCGGTACTATCTGCGCCTGCGGCGGGGTCAGCGGTTTTATCAGGTACGGTGATATCTACAACAGGCTCGGTGTTCTCCGGACGTTCCATGTCTTGGATGTTCACCACGGGGCCTTTCGTATCCTGCGTAGGGTTGGGGTCAACGCCGGAAGGAACCGACCCATGACTGCTGAAGCGCAGTCCGATGCCTACCGCCAGCGCCAGACACAGGACGCTCCCGACCGCGATCACAAGGATATTTTTCGTTTTCTCTGTCATATCGAACTCCTCCTTTCGGTTCTCAACAGGACAATACCACATAAGGTTTTGAAAGTCTATTGAAATATCGAAACTTTTTTCAGAATAAAGGAATGTATTTTGCCTCGGTGTGAAGCGTCATCTGCGCGGCTGGAAAAGCGATGCCCAGAAAGCGGACAGGGACGGTCAGCTCCAGTTCCGCAACGGCGGTATAGCCTGCGCTCTGCCCGGAGGCAAGAGCGTTGTTTCGAATCTCTACCGTCAGGTCGGAGATAGAAAACTCCATTTGACCTTCCGCATATTTCATATAGCCTTCACCATCGCCGGTAAGCCCCAGAATGCGGGAGAGCTGGGCATACACATTTCCCTCGTCCACACTCTGATCCCAGCCGCCGCTGTCGTCCGGCAACCAGCCTGCGGCATAGCCCTCCCGCACCGCGTGGTACACATCGTCATAGTTGTCGTTGACGGTGGAGAGGACCGCCTGCTGTGTCGCCTCCTGCACGCCCTGAGAGATGATCCAGATGCGGCTGTACTCCGCAATGGCGCAGAACAGCATCAGCAGGACAAGGACGATGGCGAGGATCATGGGCGTGCCCTCGCCGGGGCGTTTCTTAAAGTGAGGGAATTTGTTCATTTGTGATACACCTCGCTTTTTCCTGTGGCCTGCGCTGTAAGCGAGATGGGGAACGAGCCGAAATCCCCAAACAGTCCAATGTCGGCGTCAAGCCGCACGGTGACCGTCACCTCATGATTGAGCTGGATATTGCCGGTCTGCGACCACTCTACCTCCGGCGTGATACCCATGCGTTCATTGAGGACCTGCTCCCGCAGCGTGGTTTCACTTCCCACGCGGCCGGATATTTCAGCCTCCCGCACCAGCTCCGTGGCATAGGTGTCGAGCTGCTGTTTGGCGATAAAGACGGGCAGAACCTGAAGGGCAAAGGCAATCACCAGCATGGCGCAGACCACAAGGACGCATATGTCGATATAGCCCTCGCCGCAGCGTTTTTTCAGTCGTTTTGTCATAGCCCCGCCCCCTTAAAACAGCGCACCCATGGAGGTGACGATCTGATACAGGATAATCACGATATAGGTGAGCATGAAGCAGGCCAGCATGATAAACGAGAATACACGGATCTTGGGCGGGATCTTCGCCGCCTTTGTCTTGAGCCTCCGCAGCTCCACCTGCTTCAAGTCATGGGACAGCATCTGGAAGTACATCCGCCCGTCGTCGCCGCGCAGGACTCCAATCAGCCCACGGGTGATGTCCGACACCGTGGCGGAGCCCATGCGGGCCTCGAAGCGAATCAGCGCCGCCTCGTAGGAGGACGAGCGCATATCCGCCGTGAGGATGTCCAGCTCACGGGCAAAGTCCTCGCCGGCGTGCTTCTTATAGTTCTCCAGAATGCGCAGCACGTCACGGCTGGCAGACAACTCTTGCTCAATGGTCGCCACGAATCGGGGCAGCTCGCCTTCGATTTTCTCGATGCGGCTTTTGACCAGCTCGTCCGCCCTGCGGCTTTCCTTAAAATACACCAACAGCGCAAGGATGAGAACCACGGGCGCGAGGATGGGCAGAACCATCAAGCACGGGATAATGGCAAGCAGAATGAGACAGGGCTTCAAAATGCCGTAGACCGTATAGACCTCCGGCGTCATATCCAGCCCCGCGGCGGTCAGCTTCTGCTCCAGACGCCGGCGCTTGTACCCGTCCAGATGAACAAAGCGCGCCAGCTTCACCGCCCAGCCCAGAAGCAGGGCTTCGGTGGATCTGACCAGCTTTTTGTCGCTGCGTCCCGCGGAGATAAGCGCACGCTCGGTCGCCAGCTTCGGCAGCTTCAGCACATCGGCAAGGATGAAAAACAGCCCTGCGGCAAGTGCGGCGCCGAAAAGAAACAGCAAAAACATCATGCGCTCACCTCCGATACTCAATGGGCTGGGTCAGCTTGATCACAAAGGCGAAGGATACGAACACGGCAGCGATGCACAGGGCGATGACCGCCTGACCGGGGATGGTCTTTGTCAGCGTGTCGTACCAGTCGGCGTTGATGAAGCGCACCAGCGGGATGTTGCCCAGTACCAGCACCGCCATGGTGATGAACTCCTTGCGGGGCGAAAATACGAGCTGCTCCAGCTCGCCGTTGACGATGCGCATATCCGAGAGCTTTGCCACGATGGGCGGCAGCGTGGTCTTGAGGCTGCGGTCGCCCTGGCAGGCCATGACACCGTCGCACCACTCCTGCCACACCTCGTTGTCGATGGCGGCCTTCAGCTCGGTAAGTGCCGCGTCCATATCCGGGTCAATGTGCTTGATGCGGGTGAGGAACCGCTGGAACACGCCCTGCACCGGCTGGTTGATATACTGCACATTTTCCTCCACCGCCATCTGGAAGTTCTCCGTGCGCAGGTAGGCGGTGGTGACCACCGACAGCGCCGTTTCCAGCTCGGCGGATACCTCCTTCTTAAAGCTGCCCGCTGTCAGGCGGATGTACCAGAACGGAACCAGCATCAGCCCCACGGCGAGGACAGGCACGAGGAAGGCGTTGCCAAACAGGATGGCGGCCGCAGCGCCCACGATCAGCAGGAGCATGGAAGCGGCGCAGACCATGGGGAACTTCTCCATGCGTCCCGACGCCTCCAGCGCGGACTGTGCCTCCAAAAGCTGACGGCGGAAGATACCGGGCTTTTTGCGGTTGGTCGCCTCGTTGATCTCATCCCGCAGACTTCCGGGCGGGTGCAACAGACGGTAAAACACGCCGTCTGTGAACTCTCGGAAGGAAAGCCCCAGCAGCAGAAAAATGCCGGCGATCATACCGGCGCAGGCGGCAAGCCTGATTGCGATCATTCAGAATCCACCTCCTTGGGGAATAAGAATTGACCCAGCTCGGAGCCGGGCATACCGTTTTCGATAAACCTCTTTTGCAGACTGGGGGACAGCTCCTCGACCTTTTCGTGCTGCCCCTCCACGATGAAGCGGTCGCCCTCCATGCGGTTGGCCGTGATGTTGTACTCATAGAGCTTGCGGAGTCTCCGTGCGCCGTCCGGCAGGATCTCACATTCGGAGATGTTGGTGATGCGCCGCTGCTTGTTTTCGAGCTGCCGGCAGTAGACCACGATGGGATAGGCTTCGGTCACATACTGCATCAGCGTATCGTCCGGGGTATCCACGGCACGCTTGCACAGGGATACCATGCGGCGGTAGGTACCCTCGCTGGAGTTGGAGTGGATGGTGGTCAGCACCGCCACACCCACACGGGCGGCTTCCTGAGCGGCGTTGGCTTCGGGACCGCGCATCTCGCCCACGCAGATGATGTCGGGGTTGAAGCGCAGAGCGATGTCCAGCAGGGCAATTTGGTCGATACGCTGGCGCTCATTCTCGCTGTCCCTTGTCTGGGTGTGGATCACGGAATTGATCACCCTGCCGTCCCGTTCCCGGATGAGCTGCAATTCTCTGGAGCCATCCTCGATGGTGAAAATGCGCTTGTTGTCCGGGATGGTGGAGAGCAGCCAGCCCGCCACGGTGGTCTTGCCGCTGCTGGTGGCGCCCGCCACGCAGATGGACACACCGTATCGCAGGCAGGCGGCAAGGAAATCCAGCATTTCGCCGGTGGCTGTGCCTCCGGCGACGAAGTCCCCTTTGGTAAGGTTGCGGGGATTGACGATTCGGATGGAAGCCGCCACGCCTGCATCCTCGTCCAGCACAGGGGCCTTGATGACCGCCACACGGATGTTCTTTGCCAGCCGCGAGGTTATGACCGGGCTTGCGTTGTCCAATACCTTGCCGGAGTTCTGGAGCATACGGCGCACCACATTGGCGGCGTGTTCCGGGGAGTCGAAGTGTTCCTCCAGCTTCACGGTCTTGCCGCTGGAATACTGCACCTCAATGTCCCGCCAGGAGTTGATGTCGATCTCCTCGATGCCATCAGCGAAGATGTACTTGGTCAGGAAACCGTACTCCGCCATCTCGGTGTAGAGGGCGTCCACCAGACTGTCGGTGGTAAAACCCTCCACAGCAAGGCGCTTGTCCTGGAGGTAGCGGGCCATGAGGCGCTTCATCTGGTCCTTGCTCTCTGCATTGCTTTCCGTAATGAGAGCGGCGTACTCCCCGGACAGGTAGCCCTGCACCTGACTGAGCGCCTCGGAGAAATCCACGGTTTCCTTGGAGCCGAAAAACACGGCGCTGGCCTTGGGCGCGATGCGGTTCTGAGCGAGAAGCTCCTGACGGCTATCGTCCTCTATGGCAGACACAGCTTCCGTCATATTGACTTCACCCTCCGTATCCTCGGCGGGTGCTTCCGCAACGGGCGGCATTTCAGGCATCGGAGTCTCTTTCGTAAACAGGGAGTTGCTTCGTCTGTCGCCAAGCATCAGAACACCTCCCGGCAGACGCGCTCGATCTCCTTGCGGAAAGCGCGACTGTCTTTCATGGCGAGGTCATCCAGCAGGTTACCCGCCAGATACTGCTCCTCCAACTCAGCAGAGTACGGGAGCTGAAACGCCACACTGCCCAGCACCTGACCGATGCGGTCTGCCGTCTGCATGGGCTTGATGTTGGCGGCGGTCTTATACTGCTTATCCTCATCCCACTGAAGCTCACGCAGGAGTGGGAACTGGCTGGAGAGGTAGCCAACGGATTTCAGGTCGCAGTTGGCAAGGCGCAGCACGCTGTCCGCCTCCATCAGCGCCACGGCGGAGAGGATGTCGTTGGCGATGTAGCTGGAGCAGTCCACCACCACATAGGGGGCGATTTCCCGCAGTCCCGCCAGAAGCTCCTCCGCCTGCTCCTTAGTGCAGGCGGCATAGGTGTACTCGTTCTCACCCTTACGCAGTCCCATGATAGTCAGGTGGGAGAGCTTTTTGTGGGTGGTGAGGTTGTGCTTGATGAGGTTAACGGGGATATGCTGGGCGGCAAAGACGCTGCCGAGAGAGCGGTCGCACTCCAGATCGGAGGGCGGGCAGATGCAGGGCAGCATGGGGGCGGTCATATCGCAAAGCAGCAGGATCACATTCTTTTTCTGGGATGCCAGATGCTTTGCGATTTTCACAGCCGTGACCGTCTTTCCGCTGCCGGGGCTGCCCCAGACGGCGAGGATGCCGCCCTGGGATTCCACAGCCTGCACCGACTCCGCCTCATCGCCGCCGCGCCGGAAAATACTCGCTTTCTTAAAGTTCATCGTCCGGTGCCTCGCTTTCTCCGCCCTGCTCAGCACCCTCGCTTTCATCGGTTTGGTTGGCGTCGTCGGGCACATCCTCCGGCTCGGCGTAAAGCTCCTGGATCAGAGCGTCCTGCGCCTCAATGAAAGCGGCGGACTTTTCCGGTGTGCCGCGGAAGACCAGCGCCAGATGGAGTTCGCTCTCCTGTTCCAGCTCCGCCAGTACCTTCGCCTGTTCGACACTGACGAGGAAGGTGACGGTGGAGGGCAGCTCCTTTTCATCTGTCAGAGGTTTTCCGGTGTTAGCGTCGTAGCCGGAGGCGGCGGTCACGGAAATCACCTCCACATACTGAAGCTCTGCCGGAATGACCGTTTCGCCTCTGCCTTTATAGTCCGCCACGATGACCGAGACGATATCTCCGCTCTTGAGCTTGCCGGAGAGACCTGTGGCAAAGCTCTTGATGGTGACGGAGATGGCCTGCTTGCTGCCGTCCAGATTGTAGAGGTAGCTGTTCTCGGCGGCAGGCTCGGTGGAGAGCTTGGAGGCAAGGATGTAATCTCCCGCCGCAAGCTCCGCTGTGGCGTACTTGCCAATAACCTCATTCTTGTCTGTCAGCACACCGGCAGGCAGGTTGTAGGCGCCCACCTCCACGGTCTGCACCATGGACGCTGTGATCTCGTCGCCCTCATGGATTTCCGCCGCTACACGGACGACCGTCGCTTTCTCGCTGGCGCTGCGGGTGAACAGCGGCGTGACGCCGAAGCAGATTACCAGCGAGAGCAAAATGCAAAGCACACCGACCACGGTGCGGTTGCGAAAAATCTTCATGTTGCGTTCCTCCTATGCAAAAAAGTACGCAGGGATAAACCCTGCGGCTAAAAACGGGGCAAGCGGGCAGCTTTTCGCGCAGGGGTGGTGCCGGAGCTTTGCGATCAGGGCGCCACCCAGCACATAAAGCCCGTAGAGCACAAAAAAGAGCGTCAGCCCCGCTATGGTACGGGAAGCGCCCAGCACGAACCCTGCCGCGGTGCACAGCGTGATATCTCCCGCGCCGTTCTTGCCGAAGCCGGAGCCGATATAAAAGGGCGCGGCTCCCAGTAACGCACCTACAAAGGAAGCGGGGTTGATTGTTATCAGCCCCGCCAGAGCGATTAGGATGCATACGCCGTCGCTCACTGTCCTTGTGCGGATGTCATAGACCGCGGCGAAGAGAAGCCCGCCGCAGAATAGGACTGCCTGTACAGCCAGCACTGCTTAGTGAATACCGCCGGCGTAGTTGAACATATCGTTGATCTTCTGGGTCACCGTGGGCATAACGGTATCCTTGAACAGAGCGTACAGCAGGCCCAGCAGCAGGGCACCCAGAACGACGGCGATGAGGATCTTGACGGCGGTGTCGATGTAGCCTTCGCCGGCGTTGCCGGACACGGCGCGGCGATGGAAGTCCATGGCCTTCATGGTGGCTTTGGAAACGGTAGTGGACAGCTTGCCTCTCACGTTGCGGATAAACTTTTTCATGATAATATTCCTCCTGAAAATATGATGATTTGATTTGTTGATTTCCGCCTCCCCGCTGCGGGGAGGCGCACGACTTCGCCGGGGCAAAGAAAAAGCCGGGCAGCATTCCGCTGTCCGGCTCACATAGTCGGTTCCTGCCATTGGGTCTGCTCCTGCGGCGCAAAGGCTATGGGATGGAACCCGACACGGTCGCAGTAGTAAAACTCACTACCGGCTTCATCGTAAAGCTCTACCACATCACCCAGCCCCATACGGTGTCCGCGGTAGCCCTCCGGGGGATGGTCTCTGCACAGAGCGTAGATCACTTCCAGATTGTTGGTATCAGGTGTTCCGTCGTAGACCGGCTGGTACTGCTCCATCTGCGGCTCTCCGAAACGCTTGGTCATCTGACCGTAGGAGATGAAGCGCATCGCCACCTCCGTGTCCGGCTTGAGCTGCCACACACGGCACCGCTTGAGCGGTGCGCCGCTTTCAGAGGTAAAGGCTTCGCCGGAGATCATGCGGTCGTACAGGTCGTTCTCCCACCGAGGGGTCAGCCTCAGCCGCTGAAGTTCTGCATCCAGCTCCTGACCTTGGAACATGGTGTCGACCACCGCGATCTGCTCCTCCGGTCGGACATAACCGATGGGGTTGTTGTAGAAAATAAGGCGGTTTTGCTTATCTATGGTCAGCCGGGGCATTGTCACCACCTCCTTGCCTGACCGAACCGGGCATTACATGGACATCCCCATACCCTGTTCAGGCGCTTCCTCGGCTTCCTCCTGCTGACCCTGCTCCTCCAGTTCCTCCAGCTTCTGCGCATAGGCGGTATCCACCGCCTCGATGAGCGCGGTGCGGGCCTCGGAGGTGATGGCATGGAAGGTATCCGTGTATTTCTTTTCGCCGTTTTTGGTGTAGGACTCCTGGGGCATGGCGATGAAGATGCCCTTCTCCGAGTCAATCACGCGGATGCCGTGGATGGCAAAGGCGCCCCCGATGGTGGCGCTGGCGAAGGCTTTCGTCTTACCCTCGCCGGGAAGGACACGGTCGATCCGCGCTTCAATCTTGGGTGTGGGGTTGGTCTGTACGTTTTTCTGCTTGTTCTGTGCCATACTGTCTTCCTCCTGAATTAAAGTTTCATTTCCGGGCCGGGGCAGTCGCACACTTCCGTAATCTGCTGTCCGGCTCTGAGCTGTTCTGCCTGCTCCTTTGCCCAGTCGGGCAGGAACTCCTCTTTGATGGGACCGATGAAGTCGGTGCGGTTCCAGCGGGTTTCCTCTCCGTCGCCAAGGCAGGTGCAGCGAATGGAGCGACCAATGGCATGGGGGTCGCAGCCGAAGCCGTCGTGGGCATACCAGAGCTGATACTTCGGCTCCCAGTAGCTCTCCTGAAAGACCTCGGGGCGCAGCACCAGCACCTTGCCCGTGTAGTCCAGCTCGGTGGTATCCGGCTCACAGTGCTCCGGCGCAAACAGCCCCAGTTCGGCATACGCATCACGGAACTCCCGGATAAACTCGTCCAGCACCGCGGGATGGCTGGTCACCGTGTACAGGTAATTGTGATTTTCGTCCGGCGGGATGCCGATCTGCTTGCCCCAAGCTTTATTGCTCCGGCTGAACCTTCCGTCGTAGGAAAGCTCCTGCAAGGTGCTGGCAAGCACGAAGCCTGTCCGTTTATAGCCATAGGCGGCTATCACGCTTTTAGCACAATCGGCTTCTAAGTGAATCCCATCGAAGTCCCTGCGGATGGCGGCGTCGATAGCCTCCTTGCAGGCGATGTTCATCCTGTGACTCTGCCGCCAGTCGTCGAGCTCATCCCTGCGCTGCGCTTCCTCGGCGGAGTATGGATAGAGATAGGAAAAATCAGTGAACGCCATAGACGACCTCACCACTGCCCAGCAGTTCACTCAGAGAACCAAGGCACACACCGCACTCGAGAAGTGCGTCCAGAAGCTCCTCAGGTACATCTCCCAGGTCACGCTCCGGTTTCAGTGAGCTCACGATGATGCGACCGGCATCGGGGTCAGGCTCGGCACACAGCCTTGCACCTTCGGGGATTTCCGCCGCATCCAGCAGGTGCTTGGGCAGACGAATGTCGAGATTTTCCGGACTGAAGGGACATTCGCCCTCGCAGCCTACGCATTTCTCGCAAGCTGTTGCAAGCACCGCCAGAATGTCGCCGGACAGCTTGTCCAAGTTGTTCACAACGCTCAGCAGCTCCATGGCAGTCATGTTGGGCTTGAGCAGGACAGCCACTCCTTCCGAGATGTGAAGATCCAACTTTTCAGTACCATCCAGACCGCTGAGTCGCAAAGCCGACTTAGCGATCGTTACACCGTAATCACCGATTTCCTTTACAAACTTCATGCATTGTCCTCCTTAAGTTTTGTAGTTGGTTTATGGATCAGGGTATATTGCCCGCCTTCGCAGGACTCGCCGTCCTCTAACTGAAACAGCGTGATCTGCTCGGAACGGGCGGCGGCATAGGCACGGGGGTCGTAGTTGGTCATCACCACCTCCTCGTACTCGCTCCCCGCCGTCTGGGACATGCTGTTGGGGCGTGTGGTGTGGAAGATATAGAAATCCCGGTACAGCTCACAGATGAAAGGACAGTAGTTGTAGGACACCATGACGAAGCCCTCGCACTGCGCCAGCGTATCATGGAGCCGCTGGTGATCCGCCTTTGGAAACTCCACGGCGTAGCACTCCGCGTCATAGTAGGGCGGGTCGCAGTAGATGAAGGCATCCGACCGGTCATACTGCCGGATCAGCTCCTCGAAGTCCTTGTTTTCCACCAGCACATCCCGCAGCCTGCGAGAGCACTCCCAGATGAGATAGAAGAAACGGCGGATATCGCAGGGCTTCCCGGCAAAGGATTTCGTGCTTCCACTGAAGCTGTACCGTACCTGCTTGAAGTAGGCTGCCGCCCGCCGCACATCCCCCAGCCGTGCTCGTTCCAGCAGAAGCTTTCTGATCGTTTCCGCCTCTGCAGGGGGAAAGAGTTCTCCTGCAAGCTCCAGTTCTTCCTCGAGGTACTCATTGGTGAACTCCTCCTGCTCAAGAAATCTGCATAGCACACTGAACTCGTCCCGTGCATCCAGAGGCAAAAAAGCAAGCTCCTTCAGAAGCGTCAGCGGGCGTTCCTTGATACAGAAGAAGAGGTTTGTCAGGTTGCTGTTGTAGTCGTTGTAGACCTCCATACAGCCAGGGGTGAGCGGATGGTTGAGCGTCACCGTGCCGCTGCCGCCGAACACGTCGATAAACCGGGCATAGCGTTCCGGCGCAAGCGTGTGGATCAGCCACAGCAGCTTGCTTTTGCCGCCCACCCATGGAATGGGGCTTTTCAAGGGGTATCACCCCCAGCATCCAATGTCATTGTGCTCCTTTCCGAGGTGCCTTCCGAAAGGAACGCAAAAAAGAAGGGGTCGTTTCCCCTTTCGGAAAACGACCTCTATTGCTTAGAAGAATGATTGTTACATAGCTACTTTAGAAGGCGACTGCATCAACAAAAGTCAATACCTCCGGAAGAAGCTTCTATGAGCAAGCCGATTTTATCCTGTCGGCTGGGAAGTAGCAGAAGCTCTTGCTTTCATGCTCGCCCATCAAACCATCCTCATGCCGCTTTGTTCTGCGGGCTTCAAGCTCTGTCCATCCTCGCGGGAGATGAGACCGTATTCCGTTAGGATGCATCCCTGCTCCGCTATCAGTGCCTTACCATAGGTGTAAAGGTTGATATGAGGAAGAAGTGTCGACATACCCGCCTCACCCACGGAGCTTTCCAGAAAGCCCCGCGCCATATCTTCCGGTGAGGCATACTGCGGTGTGAACAGATACTCGTCCAGTGCATCGGCAGTATGCGTCGCACTAAGCACGGAGGAGTTCTCCGTCGCTTCCAGCACGGCTTTGAACTTTGTCAGCACCTTTTCGTCCATCGCCTGCAGCTTTTGGGCGAGACGGTTGATTTGAGAAATGCTGTCATCCTCATTGATATGGGGGATAAGAGAAGGTACACGGCAGTCCAGACAACGAAAGTGAGCTTCTTGCCAGTCCCACGCGCCGACGGCGTCCAGCGCCTCATCCATCGCCGCAGGCTCTGCGGGAAGGGAGAGCCGGACGGTTTTCTCGCTGTCGTAGGCAGGGTCGTTGAAGTGCCCCTTTGAGATCTCCAGCAGGATTGTGTAATCCGGCGTCTTGAGAGTCAGGTCCATGTCTTTATATGCTTCTTCCAGCTCGGTGTGCTGCACCACATAGCCGCCGCTTGTAAACACGCCGCCTTCACTGGTGCGGCAGTCCCGTCCGATTTTCTGGAAGTCCAGTAGCTCGAATACCTCATCAGGCAGGTTCTCCACCTTGGGAACGAAGCCGTTCTCGGCATAGAATCTTCCAAGAGTGGCATCATCTTCCACATCCACCGCTACATAGCAGCAGTCTGCGCTGTGTGCAAAGTCGATGAGACGAGGAATATCCAACGGTTCCTGCTTTTCTATCGCCATATTGACGAGACCTTCAAAGGCAATGCTCTGCCAATCATCCAGTTCGGAGAGCTTCTGCGCCAGTGCGTTGAGCTGGCACAGGTCGGCTTCTCCGCTCAACAGCGGCGCAAGCTGCGGGAAACGGTGGTACTCTTCGATTTCCACATACAGCTCTCCCGCATCTTCTACGCGGGTCTTGTCAAGAGTATCCAGCAGTTCATAGGGCGTAGCTGGAAGACACAGCGCAGCGGACCTTTTTGCAACAGCCCCCTTTGTGGCAGCATATACCTGAAAAACGCTATGCAAGATTCATTCCTCCCATCTTAGGATTATGGTTCTCCAAATACTTGGAGGGGTCGGCTCCGGGGATATCCCATCCGCACATACTGCCGACCTCCATGGCTTTCCTTTGCCACATGGTCACGCCGAGCTGCTCGTTGAGCTGGTCCGCCAACTCCACATTCTGCTCCTTGTCGCCGGTATCCCGCTCTGAAGGGTAGTAGCCAGTTTCGCCTCGCTTGATGCAGATGAGGTCACCGCTGGTCAGCAGGGTCGAGAAACAAAGCTCGGGAAGCCCATCCGCCAGCTTCGGAGAAAAGCATTCCTTCTCCGTCATGATGCTCCAGTTGTCGCTGTTCCAGAGATGGACATAGAGTTCCGAGCCGCCATCTATCAGAATATCTTGCTGCTCGAAGCCCTCGCCCCAGCCGTCCGAGGCTTGCCCCGTGATGTAATCGGTCAAGGTGGTCATTTCCTCCGGCGTCAGCGTTCCGACCACCCGGCACTCCGCTATACCCCAGAGTCGACCATTTCTTTCCTCTGCGGTAAAAACAACCGATTTGACCTTCTCGTTAACGCTGTCCTCCTTGCCGTACCAGTGCATGATGCCGCTTTCGCCCTCCTCCGGCATACGGTTGCCCTGCAGCGCCTTGAGGATTGCTCCCTCGTAGGAGAGTAGATCCCGACCGTCCAGCTCGGTGGGCAGGTCATCCATGTCGCCGTACTCATTTCGCTCGTAGAGTTCGGCGGTCAGGGGCATATACAGCTTGAGAAGCGTCGGTTCAGGCGGCAGGACTGAGAAGCTATCCTGACCAATGACCAGTCCCAAGCCGCGACCGTCATCCCACTTGACATGGAAGGTACCGATATCGTCGATATGCTCCAGCGTTCCCATGCTGCCAGGTTTGATAGGACGGGGATCATCGGCTCCCATCTCACGTAGGCGGATGCGGCTTCCCTTGGGGTATTGCTGCCGCAGAAACTTCAGCCATTCTTTTGAGATTTCCATTTTACATTTCTCCCATCGTCATGCCCTGCTCGGGCTGTTCCTGATAATCCTCCAAGGGGCGGGGGTTTTCCTCGCCGTACAGGTCATAGAGCGCGTCATCCGCTGCCTTACGGACTTCCGGGTCATTCGTCAAAGTCTCAAACCGGAAGCCGGTGGTGGCGTGGCAAGGCAGTTCCTCCCGAATTGCTTTCAGATATTCAGCGGGGTCGGTGTACTCGATTCGCTCCCCACTGGCGAAGCTGACCCGCCCGACGATGGCGGGTTTTACAGAACGCTCTTTTGCGGCATCCATCACTGCATTCCTCCTATCTGAAAGCCTTCATCCAATGCTGGAGAGCCTGTCATAACTTCGTCCAGACTTTGAAGACCATGGTACGAGACATATCCGCCCTCAACGAACTGCCCCTGCTCCTGACGCATTCGCTGCCTTGCGTATCCCGCAAAGTCATAGAAGTCTTCTAGATTGGGGTCATACTCGAAATGTCCGGATTCCTCAATCATGTACCGACCGTATTCCGCTGAGGTCTTGACCTTGGGGATGAAGTCAAACAGCTCCAGAATCTCTGCTAGATGCTTGACCTGCAAAGCACTTTTCGGTTTTGCAAAAGAGATGACGGCATCTAACTTTGACAGACCGTTCTTGTCGAGATCCGCGATGGTCATGTACATCTCGTTTAGATCCTTCAAACTCTCGTGTTCAAATATCGTAAGATCGTTTTCCCCATCCCAGAAGGTCGAATCGTGCTTAAACTTTACCTGCGCAACACTATCTATCCCACTTCTGGCAAGAGTACGTTCGATTTGCAGGGCTGTCATCGGAAGACAGAGAGAAATCGCTTTATTCCGGTCATCCGGCGCGGAAAGGGGATATGCCTCCAGAATCGTAGAATGTGCATCGTACAGGTACGGAGGGAATGCTCCACCGGAATACAACGGCTCCAGCTTCATCCCATTGTCGTAGACTACGCCATATGGAGTGACTACTCCCGCGCCGCTGTCAATCAATATACGAGCGACTCTTTCGCCGTCCAGATCGTCCAGTTCCTTCGTGGTGGCACAACCGCCGTTAACGTTCAGATAATGACCTCTGCCGACTTCTTCTAAGTCGGAGAAGTCTGTAATCACTGTTGCCTGCTGGCAGCAGAAGGTCAGGTTGATGAAGTCCTTAATATCTGTTAGGGCGAGCTTTGCCGCCATCGCCTGGAATTGAGCGTCCTCGGCAACACAAAAGCTGTCTAGCCGCTTCACAAGATAATCCAACTCATCTACATTTACCGATTGCCCTTCCAGCTGCTTGAGAACGGGATAGCAGTGAATGATCTCTTCTACCTTGCAGTCCTGCCTGACCGCATCCCCAATGCCAAGAGCGGACAGCATCTCCATGAAATGGTCGTATTCCTCTCGGGACAGCGGTAAGGGAATAGTAGCCACACCGTACTCCGGATGGGAAGGATTACTGAGGATTGCTTGAAACTTCATTTCTCTCTGCACCCCCTCCCTTGGTGTTTGACCTTTTGTCGCTTCCCTCGTTCTCTTTGAACATATCATCCGACCTGATGTGCGTGGGAGGGGTCATCATCATGCGTTCAAAGGATTCGTATCTGGTCCCGCTCATAAAATACTTCGGCATTTTCTGTTCCTTTCCGGTCGTGTTCCGGAAGGGCAACAAAAGAGGTCGCTGTCCCTTGCGGAACACGGCCTCTTTTAATATTAGAATCGCTGGGTCATACCCAGGTCATCTTCCTGTGTCAGCGCCAATTCTGTCTCGTTGGATCTCTGTACCAGTTCCTCCAAATCAGGAACGGCGGTTTCGACCTGCTCTGCGGATTCGGTCAGCAGTTTTTCACGCTCTGCTGTGGTGGGGTGATCGCTCTCCAGCGTTTCGTGGATGCAGCGGTACAACTCTGCGAGCTGCCGGTCGCTGAAAATCCTCTCCTGCGGGAGAAGCCCGGAGCGGGTGACAAAGTCCCGCTTGGCGGCGGTATAGCTATCGCCGTAGTAGTGCCCTTGCCACAGAGTCGTGTGGTTCTGCACCCATTCCCATGTGACAAACTCCATCCCGAATCTGGTCCGGCGACCCGCCAGTACCACGTTGTTGAACTCCGCAATGTGCAATGGTTGTATCCTGGATTGCTATATCAACCCGGGTTACAAAAATAATAAAAAATTAATATTATATAAGTGAAACAATAAGGTTAAAAATTGTATACCTTTCTAATATATTCACAGAACTGTTCGTACTCATCGAGCTTTTCACAATCGACATTTACAAATGGGTATTTTAGTGTTTTACTATCTCGAAAGCATTTAATGAAGTTCATCTGTTTGGAGGTCATTTCATATAAGTCATGAAGGGTACGACGTTGTATCTGCTTTGACGAAATATCCAATTTAGCGGAATATTGCAAATGAAGACAGCAAAGGAGAGAAATATATTTATCTAGCATTTGCAGCTCGGTCTCTTCGTCTGCTTTGATGTTAGCTCTCTGCAAATACTTTTCGTATAAGCGTACACCTCCACTAATCAGAAAAAGAATAAAAAAGTAAATCAGCAACAATACAATAAGAGCAAGAACAAAATGCCACCATTCAGTCAGTTCTAGCTTTGAAAGTCCTAAAAGTGCAATAGGAAAGGATAGAATACTAGCTGCTGTGCTTTGGTAATTCATTTTCACAAAAATGTCACCTCCTACGTAATCATTGGAGCAGTGAGTTAAATGTCCCAGGATGCAGTTTGTTGAATTCGTCAAAGCGATTCTTTACGTAATTTAGCTCAGTGATGTATTTTTTATTCTCCGATCTATTGCTGATGGATGTGCTTGTAAACCCCAGAAAAAAGCTTTTCAGAAAATCGAGCGTCTGATTAAGAATGTGAGCGCTAATGATATAGTCATCATTAGCAATATAGTTCATTTTGCCCTTAACATTTGTTATTTCATTAACCAGAACCTCTAAAATGTCTACCACAGTAATTGGAAGTTCACATTTCTGAGCACACTCAAGCCTTTTGATATCTTTGTGAGAAACATTATATTGCAAATTTGATATTTTTTTACATTTTTCGATGATATGATTCCTAAATTTTTTTCGCCTTGGGTGGTTAAAAGCGGACATACCCTTAGCTAGCGCCACTGCATTGTCAATTTCTCGTGCATTATTGTACTTTTTGCCGCCATAGCTAGATTTGTCCAATCTAATTATCTTTACCATTTATGATTACCCCATTCCCCAAAATAATATATTTCCCAACTGCTTCAACTGTGAGATGAATTGCCATATTTGCAGATGCATGTTTTGATTTAACATCTGACAACCTAATTATATCATATAAAGAATTGAGAGACAAGGGTAATTGGCACTTTTTGCTTAAGATTTTGAAACAAAAACCGCCAATCCAAACTCACTAAGTCCGGATTGGCGGCTGGCTGGTGGACCTGAAGGGGATCGAACCCTCGAACCTCACGGATGCGAACCGTGCGCTCTCCCAGCTGAGCTACAGGCCCAAATGGCGATATTCAGTTGTTTTGCGGGTCTGCTTAGCGGATGAGTTGCTCTCCCAGCTGAGCTACAGGCCCATTTCATACTCGCCAAATGGCGAAAAATGGAAACTATTTAGTTGTGTATGGCTTTGCGTGTAAATTGCTCGATTTGTTGTCGAGAAGGTCTGGCTTGCGCTGTGATTTAAGGAACGTTGGGGAAAATAAGTGCGAGTGTCGACGAATTTGGGAGGTGATGACCTCATCGCTTTTCAAAATTTTCGGAAACAAAGTTGGCGAAAATTTTGCCGTCAAACTATGGAAAGGGGAGGGATGCTTTTGTACCACTCGCTCTCCCAGCTGAGCTACAGGCCCATATTCGGTTGTCCTGCGGCGATTCACCGTCGCAACACTGGTTATTTTACCACAACGATTCGGATTTGTAAAGTGCCTTTGCGAATTTTTTTAGCGGCGTCGGAATATCATGCGCAGAGCGAGCAGCAGGATGATGCCGAAAAACGCGCCGCCGGTCGCAAGCCCCATCGTGTGCGCAAACGCGGCATCGCCATCGCCGAAGGTCGAGATGAGCGAAGTTTGCAGCGAAAACATTGACACAAGCGCGCTTGCGAGCGAGAGTATCTTTTCGGCGGAGACGATGAGGTCGTCCCGCTTGCGGTATTTCAACACGTTGCGTATCGCGAGCGTTATGTTGTAGAACGCGAACGCCGCCACGCCGTAGATGAGATATCCCGGATAGCTGCTCGACTCGCCGCGAAATATCGCGTTGTAGCATATCGCGCCGAGCGCGACAGTCAACAAAAGCAAAACCCCGCCGCACAGCCGATAGAGGCGAAGCGCCGCCGCGCGGTCATCGCCCAGACGGTGCGCGCCGTAGAGCAGCAGCACCCGCGCGCCGGCAAGCATGATGTAATATGCGGCGAGCGCGCCGAACCACGGACTGCGGTAGTATATACCCAAGAAGCCCTCGTACGCGCAGAAGAACAGAACCACGGCGAGCGAGATCTTCAGCCGAAATATCTGCTCGACGCGGTACCGCCGTATCGTCTCCCGAACGCCGCCCACTTAACTCAGCAGCGCGGCAAGTTCGTCGGTCGACGGAGAATCTCCGACCCAGCTGCCATAGTGCGCGTGGGTGACGGTCAGGTCGGGGGAGAGGACGAAGCAGGCGGGAAGCTGCTGCTCGTTGCCCTCGTACTTTCCGTGCGAAAATCCGCTGTTCTTCATCGCCTCGAAGCGCGCGACGACCGCGGGGTCGTTTATGTCCGGACGCTCGGTCATAGAGCCTATCTCAAACAGCTTGTACAGCTCCTGATCGGGGTCGCAGATGATGTCAAACGGCAGCTTGCCCGGCTTCACCTGCTCGTGTATCGTATCCGGCACCGACTGAAGCACGACAAGCATCTTTCCGCCGGTCGCCGCTATCTTCGCGTGCTCCTTTGCGTAGTTGTGAATGTCCATCTGGCAGAGGGTGCAGCCGTAGTAGCGCAGAAACACCAGCGCGGTCTTGCCGGTGGCGCTCACCGCGTCGGACAGCTTTATCCCGCTTTTGTACGCGGTGTCAAAGGTGAAATCGGGCATCTTCGAGCCGACGGTTATCTTAGCCATTGTTCTGCCTCCAAAGATATATTTCGCACGTCCATTCTACCACATCCGATCGATGGGCGCAAGCGCGACTACTCGCCCTCATAGTACTCGACGTCGTCCGATTGGCGGAAAACCTTGTTTATACCCATACCCCAGATGCCTATCTTGCCCGAATCTGGGTAGACCGCCGCGTCCAGGTCGTGTATCACGTCGAAGTCGATATAGACGAGGTTTTCGGTGTCTGAGCAGTTTGTCAGCTTGTGCGCACCGGCAGCGCCGGCGGGGAAGAAGAGCAGCTCGCCCGCGCCGACCTGCCGCTCGCCGTCAGGAGTCTTGAGGATGCCCCTGCCGCTCAGGATGTAGAAGGTCTCCTCGTCCTTGTGGTGGTAGTGGTAGGGATACGCCGACTTCAGCGGAGGTATCTCGTAGACGGTGACAAGCGTGCTCTCGGCGGCTCCGCGCGCGACGAACTTCCGCCGATAGTATTCGTAGCCCTCGTGGTCGCGCTTGTGGCTGACCTCGAGGTCGGTTATCTTTGCGTGCTTTATCTCTCCCATATCCACTAACTTCCTTTCCGTTTTGCCTCTACTCCATGCCCTTCGCCGTCCGCGCGAGCGCCGCGCCGATGACCGACTCCGCGCCCGCATCGATGAGCGTCCGAGCGCACTCGCGCATCGTCGTTCCGCTCGTGTAGATGTCGTCTATCAGCAGCACACGCTTGCCCGCGACCAGCTCGGGCGCGACAACACGGTAGACACCGCTGACGTTTTCCTCGCGCTCCCGACGGCTCTTAAGCCCCGAGTTTGCGGGCGTGTCGCGTATCTTTTCGAGCGTGCTCACCGGGGCGTCGTCGAGTGCGAGCGCAACAGCGGCGGCGAGAAGCATCGCCTGGTCGTATCCGCGCTCGCTCTTGCGCTTTGAGCTGACCGGCGCCCATGTTATCAGGTCGTATTCGCCGTCAAATCGGCGCTTTATCTCGTCGGCGAGTATCCTGCCGAACGGCGTGGCGTAGCCCATCTTGCCGCCGAACTTGTAGCGGTGGAGCGCCTCGCGGACATCGTCGCGGTAGATAAGCGGCGCGCAGACACGACCGAGCTCACCGCTCGGCGGTACCAGCTCCTCGCCCCACGGCAGCTCGCGCCTGCACTTTCGACAGATGCGGTCGCCGCGTTCCGAGCGCTCGAGCGGCCGCTCGCAGAAGACGCATCGCGGCGGGAAGAACAGATCGGCTATCGTGCTGAATATGCCCATAAGACCCCTCCGTTTCTGTGCTGTCCGTTCGTCGTGTACCGATTATTGTTCGGAAAGGCGGTGTTTCAGTCCGCTGTACCGCCTCGTTCTGCGGTTTGTGGTCACCATCTGCGCCACCGTCTGACGCGAGCCGACGATGACGAGCAGCGACTGCGCGCGGGTGAGCGCGGTGTAGAATACCTGTCGTGTGAGCAGCCTCGGCGACGCGTCGGACGCGACGAGCACCACCGCGGGATACTCGCTGCCCTGCGACTTGTGGACGGTCATGGCGTACGCCAACTCGAGCTGGTCGAGCAGCTCGAACGGATAGACGACGTAGCGGTCGTCGTAGCGCACCGCCAGCGTCTCCGCGCGATTGTTTATCTCGTCTATTCGACCGATGTCGCCGTTGAACACGCCCATCCCCGTCTCGGAGGTGGTCGTCGAGCGCCACTGGAGGTCGTAGTTGTTCTTGATGTGCATCACGCGGTCGCCCTCACGGAACACAAACTCGCCGTTTTTCCGCTCCGCCTTGCGCTCGGAGGGCGGGTTTATCGCGGCTTGCAGCAGCCGGTTGAGCGACGCCGTGCCCGCGGGACCGCGCCGCGTGGGGGAGAGCACCTGGATGCGCTCCGGCTCAAAGCCCATCTTCGCGAGCCGCCGTATGCAGAGGTCGACCACCGTGTCCGCCGCGTCGGTCGCCTCGCCGCGCTGGATGAAGTAGAGGTCGCCGTCCTTGTGCCTAAGCTCGGGAAGCTCGCCGCGGTTGACCGAGTGCGCCGCGAGAATGATGTTCGAGCTCTGCGCCTGACGGAAGATGTCCACCAGCCGCACCGTGTCGACAACGCCGCTCGCGAGCAGGTCGGCAAGCACGCTGCCCGGTCCGACGCTCGGAAGCTGGTCGGGGTCGCCGACGAGTATCAGCCGCGCGTCCGGCTTGAGCGCCTCGATGAGCGCGGCGAACAGGGGCAGGTCGACCATCGAGCATTCGTCGAGGATGACCACGTCGGCGGTGAGCGGATCATCCGCGCCGTGGACAAAGCTGAAGCCCGCGTCCGCGTCCTCGCCGAAGTCGACCTCGAGCAGACGGTGCACCGTCACCGCGTCCCGTCCGGTGAGCTCGCTCAGACGCTTTGCCGCGCGTCCGGTCGAGCTTGCAAGACGGGTGTCCAGACCCATGCGGTCGAACACCTCGAGCATACCGCGAACGGTCGTCGATTTTCCGGTGCCCGGTCCGCCGGTCAGCAGCATAACCCGCGAGCTTGCGGCGACGCGTATCGCCTCGCTCTGAAGCGGCGCATATTCGAGCGTCTGCTTCGAGCTGATGTCGGCTATCATCCTGTCCAAATCTTTCGGAGGCGCGGGAGGGTTGAGCGCCATGAGTTTCAGGCGCGACGCGGTCTCGCACTCGGCTTCGTACAGCCGTCGCAGATAGACCGCGTCCACGCCCGCGATGTCCTCGCGCAGCAGCGTATTTGAGTCGCACAGCCGATCTATCGCCGCGTTCGTAAGCTCCGCACTCACCGACAGCAGCTGCGCGGTCGCGGCGGCGAGCTTGTCGGCTGGGATGAACGTGTGACCGTTCTGCGTGTTGAAATCAAGCTCGTATATCACGCCCGCGTCGACGCGAGCCGCGTCCTCCTCGCCGAAGCCCAGGTCGAGCGCCATGCTGTCCGCGAGCGCGAAGTCGACACCGAGGTCGTCGGAGACGAGTATGTAGGGGTTGGTGCGCAGGCAGTCGCCCGCGAACTCGCCGTAGATGCGGTAGAGCCGCAGCGCGACCTCGGGGCGTATCGAGTAGCTGATAAGCTGCTCCATCAGCCGACGTATGCCGAGCTGACGCTTGAAGGTCTCGCTTATCTTTATCGCTTTCGGCTTGGTGAGTCCGGGTATCTCGGCAACGAGTTCGGGGTGGTTTTCGAGTATGTCGAAGGTCTCGCGCCCGAACTTCTCCACCAGCCGCTTGGCGCTGATAGGTCCGATGCCGGGCAGGTTGCCGCTGGAAAGATACTGCACAATCGCGACCTCGCTTGCGGGAAGCGTCCGTTCGGCGCTCTCCGCCTTGAACTGCTCGCCGTAGGACGCGTGGCGCGTCCAGCTTCCCTCCACCCGAAGCTCCTCGCCCACGCCGATGAACGGCAGGTTTCCCACGACGGTCACCGGATGATCGGCGCCGTCCACAATGAGGCGGAAGACGGCGTAGCCGTTCTTCTCGTTCTGATAGACCACGCTCTCGACCACGCCGCACAGCTCGTTCAGGCTGTGCAGCTCCTCCTCGAGCTCCGACTCGAACTCGCTGTCAAAGTCCTCAGCCATCCGTCCCACCTCCTCCGTTTTCGTCATCCTCACTCCGAGCGCGAGCAGAAAAAGCGCTATTATCCCAAACGCCGCAGCTCCCGCGATGAACGTCTCGAACAGCCACATATGCCGCACCTCCGCCCGTAATAGGGCAGTATATGCGGCGACAAATCGCGCGGTTCAGCCGAATATCGCGCTCACACCGTAGGTTATCACGCTCATTACAACGCCCGCGACGAGCACGCCGAGCGCTATCGCCGGCATCGCGTGCTTGAGCCGAAGATCCATTATCGCGGCGACGAGCGCGCCTGTCCACGCGCCGGTGCCGGGCAGCGGAACGGCGACGAGGACGAACAGTCCGAACCACATCATGCTGTGCGACAGCACCTTGTTCGCGCCGTTTTTCGCCTTCTGCTCGAGCCGATAGACAAGGTTTCCGAACCTTCCCTTGTCCTTCAGCCAGTCGAAAATCTTGCGGATAAAGAGGATTATAAACGGCGCGGGCAGCAGATTGCCAATAACCGACACAGCCATCACCTGCCACCAGGGCAGCTCGAACGCGAAACCGTAGGGTATCGCGCCGCGCAGCTCGACGACCGGCAGCATGGATATGCCGAATGTAGCGAGAAGGTGCCAGAAGTTTGCCATTTTTCCTCCAAAAATCGTTTTACATCTTGAAAATTATGCCCACTATCGCGCCGAGCACGATATAGACGATGGGATGTATCTTCTTCCAGAACGTTCCCGCGAGGAAGACGCAGAGCGCGAGTATCAGCTTGGGCAGGTCGAACATACCGAGGAAACTCGAAAACGCGGGCGCGGCGGTGAATGTGCCAAGGTTTATTATCGACGCGGTGAACACCTGCCACGCGGCGGAGGCAATAAGCGCCGCGACCGCGGGTCGAAGGGTGTAGAACGAGCCGGTGACGAATCGGTTCTGCGCGAACTTCTGCAAAAACTTCGCGACTATCATTATCACGATTATCGACGGCGTTATCAGCGCCAGCGTCGCGATTATCGCGCCCGGGACTCCTGCCGCGTTGTAACCCGCATAGGTAGCGATGTTTATGCCGATGGGACCGGGGGTGGACTCGCCGACCGCTATCATGTCGGGGATGACCGCGATGTCCAGCCAGTCGTAGCGCTCGGCTATGTCGTAGATGAACGGGACGGTCGCAAGCCCTCCGCCTATGGCGAACAATCCGGTCTTGAAGAACTCCCAGATGAGGTGAAGAAGCGTCATAAGCATTACTTCTGCGCCCCCTTCTTCGCGGCGTGACCCTTTGCCGCCTCAATGACAAGTCCGAGCGCTATCGCGCACGCGACGACGATTATCGGGCTTATCGAGAACACGAGCAGTATCGCGAGGGTGACGACGAATATGACCGCGCCGACCCAGTCCTTGACGCCGGTCTTGGTCATCTTTATCACCGCCTGGGCGATGAGGGCGCAGACAACGGCACGGATGCCGCCGAGCGCGTGGATGACATACTCGTTTTCAAAGAAGTTGGAGATGAGCGCCGCGATGAGCGTGATTATTATGACCGACGGCGTGACTACTCCGAGCGTGGCGATTATGCCGCCGGGAATGCCGTAGAGCTTCTTGCCGATGAATGTCGCGACATTGACCGCTATCACACCGGGAGTACACTGACCGACGGCGTAGTAGTCCATCAGCTCCTCCTCGGTCGTCCAGCCGTATTTCTCCACCACCTCGCGCTGAAGTAGCGGCAGCATGGCGTATCCGCCGCCGAAGGTGAAGCCGCCTATCCGCGCGAAGGTGAGAAAGAGACGAAGGTAGTTCTTCAGCATTGTGATCCCTCCAAAGACCAAACTCTCACATATAGAATACTAACACGCATCCGCTCCGAAAGCAAGTAAAAAAACGGTAAACTCGCCTTGACAACCCGCCCGATTTGGTTTAATCTGAAATTGATGAAAAAACAGGCGCGGGAGGGAAGGACATGAGCTGTTTTCTGGGAATAGACCTCGGCACTAGCGGACTTAAAAGTGTGCTGATCGACGAAAAGGGAAAGGTTCTGGCGTCGGCAACGGTGGAGTATCCGCTCTATCAGCCGCAGAACGGATGGGCTGAGCAGGACGCGGACGACTGGATAGAGGCGGCGAAGACCTCGATACACACCGTGCTCAGCGACGCGGGGCTGTCCGCCGACGCGGTCACCTGCGTGGGTCTGACAGGTCAGATGCACGGGCTTGTGCTGCTAGACGACCGCGACCGGCCGATACGCCGCGCGATACTCTGGTGCGACGGCAGAAGCTCCGCCGAGTGCGACGAGATGACCGTCCGCGCGGGCGGGCGTGACAAGCTGATAGAATACTGCGCGAACCCGGCGATAGCGGGTTTTACCGCGTCGAAGGCGCTGTGGGTGCGGAATAACGAGCTTGAGAACTGGCAAAAGGCGAAGAAGATGCTGCTTCCGAAGGACTATCTGCGCCTCCGCATGACGGGGGAGTACGCCTCCGACGCGTCGGACGCGAGCGGGATGCAGCTCTACGACGTGACCCATCGCCGCTGGTCGGACGAGCTGCTGAAAGCGTTTGAGATAGACAGGGGAATGCTTCCCGACGTGTACGAGAGCCCGGAGGTCTGCGGTCGGGTGACAGCTTCCGCCGCCGACGAGTTTGGGCTGCAAGCGGGAACGCCGGTGGTAGCGGGAGCGGGGGACAACGCCGCGTCGGCGGTCGGCATGGGCGCAGTCCGCGAGGGGGAGGCGTTTGTGTCGATAGGCAGCTCGGGCGTGGTGTACGCCCACAGCTCGCTTCCGGCGCTCGACCCGCTCGGACGCGCGCACACCTTTTGCAGCGCCGTTCCGGGCGAGTGGCATATGATGGGAGTTACGCAGGGCGCGGGACTGTCGCTCAAGTGGTTCAAGGACACGCTCTGCGGCGGGCTTGTCGAGAAGGCGAAGGCTGCGGGCAAAAGCGTCTACGCGATGCTCGACGAGCTGGCGGCGGCTTCCCCGATAGGTTCGAACCGACTGATATTCCTGCCCTACCTGATGGGCGAGCGAACGCCGCATCTCGACCCGCTGGCGCGCGGCGCGTTCGTCGGATTGTCCGCGTCGCACACGCTCGGCGACATGGCTCGCGCGGTGATGGAGGGCGTGGCGTTCTCGCTTGCCGACTGTCTCGGCGTGCTCGGCGAGGCGGGAGTGAAGCCGAAGTCGCTCGTCGCGGTGGGTGGCGGCGGAACGAGCGCGCTCTGGCGTGAGATAGTCTGTAACGCGATGAACACCGAAGTGGAGCTGTCGCCGACCGCCGCCGAGGGTGCGGCATACGGCGCGGCGCTGCTCGCGGCGGTGGGCGGCGGCGCGTTTTCGAGCGTGAATGACGCTTGCTCGGCGCTGACCGTACGCACTCCGGCGTGCAGTCCGAACGGCGAGCGCGCCGCGAGATACAGTGAAGTGTACGGCATATACCGCGCTCTGTATCCAACTATGCAAAAAAGCATGCACTCGCTCGCCAAAATTTAGCATTTCGCCAAAAATCGTTCTCGCTATTGAAAAACGAGTCGGTTCAACCTATAATATAGTTTGTGACCACCTATGTCTGTTTATTGCAGAAGAAGGGATGTGTTTTATGAACGCGGCGGAAAAGCAGCGTCTTGAGGCGATCGCCTGTCGAATACGGATGGGTGTGATAGAGGGGACATACGCGGCAAAGTGCGGACACCCCGGCGGAAGTCTGTCGGCGGCGGATCTTATGACATACCTGTATTTCTGCGAAATGGACGTTCGTCCGGACGAGCCGGACTGGTCGGAGCGCGACCGCTTCGTGCTGTCCAAGGGACACGCGGCGCCGGTGCTCTACGCGGCTCTCGCCGAGCGCGGATTTTTCCCGCGTGAAGACCTGAAGACGCTCCGTCAGATAGGCAGCCATCTCCAGGGACATCCGGCGCTGGGCAAGACCCCGGGCGTGGACATGTCCACCGGCAGTCTCGGTCAGGGAGTGTCGGCGGCGGTCGGAATGGCGCTCGGCGGCAAGCTGGGGCGCCGCGACTATCGCGTATACACCCTGCTCGGCGACGGCGAGATAGCCGAGGGCGAGTGCTGGGAGGCGATGATGAGCGCCGCGCACTATGGGCTGGACAATCTGGTGATAATCGTCGACTTCAACGGACTTCAGATAGACGGTCGGGTGACCGACGTGATGAACCCGCAGCCGCTCGACGAGAAGATGCGCGCGTTCGGGCTGTTCACCCAGGTGATAGACGGACACAATTTCGACGAGATAGAGAACGCGCTCGAGCGTGCGAAGCTCGAAAAGAGCCGTCCGAGCGGAATAATAATGAACACGGTCAAGGGTCGCGGCGTGAGCTTCATGGAGGACAAGGCGGAGTGGCACGGCAAGGCGACGAACACCGAGCAGTACGAGCAGGCGATGAGCGAGCTTCGCGCAAAGCTGAGTCTGATAAACGGGGGGGTGCGCTGAGATGGCGGAGAAGAAGGCGGCTACCCGAGACGGATACGGCAAGGCGCTTGCCGAGCTCGGACACATCCACGAGGACATAGTGGTGCTGGTGGCGGACCTCGCCGAGACCTGCCGCACGGCGTACTTCGCAAAGGAGTTCCCCGAGCGCCACTTCAACTTCGGCATAGCCGAGGCGAACATGATGGCGGCTGCCGCGGGACTCGCGACGGTCGGCTACACGCCGTTTGCATCCAGCTTCGCGATGTTCGCGGCGGGGCGCGCGTTTGAGCAGGTTCGCAACTCGATAGGCTATCCCGCGCTGAACGTCAAGATAGGCGCGTCGCACGCGGGACTCAGCGTCGGCGAGGACGGAGCGAGCCATCAGTGCTGCGAGGACATCGCGCTCATGCGCTCGATACCCGGCATGACGATAATCAATCCCTGCGACGAACCGGAGGCGCGCGCCGCCGTCGTCGCGGCGTACGAGCACAACGGCCCGGTGTACATCCGCACCAGCCGATTTGCGACGCCGGTCGTCAGCGAGGGCAAAAAGTTCGAGCTTGGCAAGGGCGTTCAGCTCCGCGACGGCAAGGATATAACGATAGTCGCGACCGGCATAATGGTAGCCGAGGCGCTCGACGCGGCGTCCGCGCTCGCGGGCGTAGGCATCGACGCGCGGGTGGTGAACATCCACACGATAAAGCCGCTGGACGGCGAGATCATCGCCGCCGCCGCGCGCGAGACGAAGGGCATCATCACCGTCGAGGAGCACAGCGTGGTCGGAGGACTGGGCGAGGCGGTCTGCTCGTTCGTCGCCGAGAACTGCCCGACCCGCGTCCGTCGCATCGGCGTGCAGGACGTGTTCGGATGCTCCGGTCCGGCGGCGGAGGTGCTGAAGTACTTCGGACTGTCGGCGGAGAACATCGCAGCGGTCGCGCGAGAGATGCTTGGGAAGTAAAAATGCGTGCACACAAAAAAGAGGAAGCTAAGGCTTCCTCTTTTTTGCGTGATAATTCGGTAGAAACCGGGCAACCGTGACCGGTTTTGCGAAGCAAAATGCGGACGTCAGTTCGCAAGGTCAGCGGTTTGCGTGCGCCGTATATCCGAGCTGAGCTGAATTTTGGAGCGCACGCGGCTAGCCGAGGTCGGTGAGATACCGATAGCTTGCGGCGGCGCAGTCGAAGGCGTCCCGCTCCCAGCGCTCCTGCTCGGCAAAGACGTACTTCACCGACGCCCGCTCGCAGTCGGCGGCGATGGATGCCCAGTCGGTGTCACCCTCGCCCAGCGGGACGAGCTGCGGACGGCCGTCCGGCTGAACCCTTGCTTCCTTGAAGTGCACCAGATCCACCCGACCCGCGTGCTTTTTGAGTATATCGGCAGGCTGAAGCCCGCTTCCGAAACAGCTCCGCACGCAGAAGGTGAGCTGCACGTCCGAAGGCAGGAGCGAGAGCAGCCGTTCGTAGACCGGAACGCCGTCCATCGGGCGGAAGTCGGGTCCGATGGGGTGGAAGCAGAGGATAAGCCCGGCTGCCTTCGCCTTCTCGCAGACAGGAATGAGCGAATCGGCGTACCGCTCCACATCCTCGACGGCCTCGAATCGGCAGGGGAAGGCGGCGAAGGTCAGATAGCCGCACCCGCACTCGGCGGCGCGCTCGATGGCTCTGTCCGCCTTGTCGCCGAAGTCGGTCGGGAAGTCCTCCTGCATGGCGACGCAGCGAAGACCCGCGTCCTTCATCGCGTCGGCTATCGCCTTGTTCGGGATGGAGTAGGACGCGCCCTGGAGCTGCACCCACTCATATCCTATCTCGGCGATCTTTTGCATCGCCGCGCGAAGCTCGTTCTCCGTCTGAAGATACGGGGTGACGCTTGAAAGCTGATATCCGAATTTCATCGTGACCTCCTCCTAGCTCAGCCGATAGACAGTCGTGGTGTTATACACCTCGCCCGGACGGAGCACGCAGCTCGGGAAGGCGGGCTGGTTCGGTGCGTCGGGGAAGACCTGCGTCTCGAGGCAGAGCGCCGCGTACTGCTTCAGCAGTCCGGTGCGCCCGACGAGCGGCGAATTCGCGAGCTGGCAGCCGCAGTAGAGCTGCACGCCCGGCTGGTCGGTGAAGCACTCGAGCTTCACGCCGTCGGGCGACTTCACCGTCGCGGCGAGGTGCAGGTCGGGGGTGCGGTCGTCGGTGAGGACGTAGCAGTGGTCATAGCCGAAGGTGGGCTTCAGATAGTCGTCGCCCATCCGCTCGCCCACGACAACGCCGCCGCGGAGATCCATAACCGTGCCGCTCACGTCGGCGAGCTTTCCGGTGGGTATCGAGCCCGCGCCGGTCTCGACGAAGCGGTCGGCGGGGATGGTCACCTCGCAGCCGAGTATGTTCTCGCAGCCGAGGTTGAAGTAGGAGTGGTTGGTGAGGTTCAGTATGGTGGGCGCGTCGGTGCTCGCCATGTAGTGGAGCATCAGCGTGCCGTCCGCGCGAAGCTCGTAGCGGAGCATCACGCTGAGCGCTCCCGGATAGTTCTCCTCGCCGTCGGGGGAGATGTAGCGCAGCGTGACCGCGTAGTCGCTGTCCGGAACCGCCGTCCACAGGCGCTTCTCAAAGCCGACGTTTCCGCCGTGGAGATGCACCGTCGGGCTCTCGTTGCAGTTAAGCTGATAGTCCTTGCCGTCGAGCGTGAAGCGGCCGTTTGCTATGCGGTTCGCGAACCGTCCTATCGTCGCGCCTATCGAGCCGCACTTGCCGAGGTAGAAACTCAGGTCGTCGCTGCCGAGCACGACGCTTCCGATGTCGTCCGAGCCGAAGTCGACGAGCGTCGCGCCGAAGTCACTCACCTTCGCGAAGTATTTTCCCGCGCGAAGCTCGTATATGTGCGCGGTGCCGAACGGGCACTCGCCCCAATCCATTATCGCCATCTAAGTATTCCTCCTGTTATCCGCTTATTTCGTGCCTTGATTATACATCCTGACCGTGATATAATCAACCCAAAGCAAGCAAATCTTTCCACGGAGGCACAAATGAAAGCCGAAATTACACAACAGAGACAGTATCTGCACAACCCCGCGCCGTCGCTTGCGCTCAAGCTCGACATCGAGCCGGCGCCGTCGGCGGGAGCAGTCGAAGCCGCGATAAGCGCGGTCGTTAAGCACCATCCGCTGCTCGGATGCGCGGCGTCTATGGCGACCGGCGGCTCGGCGTATTTCATCACCACTTCCGAGCCGGGCTACACCGTCTACTCGGCGGAGCTTGAGAGCGAGGACGACTGGCTGGATGTAGCAAACGACTCGCAGCGCGACCCGTTCGACATGGAGGGCGGCGAGCTTGTGCGCTTCTTCATCCTCGAGGGGATGGGAAAGACGCAGCTTGTGATATGCCTGCACCGCATTGTCGGCGACGCGAGCTGCCTCATGTCGATAGCGCGCGGAGTTGTGTCCGAGCTGAATCAGCCGGGAAGCCTCGGCGACCCGCTTAACTATCACGCGCCCGAGCCGCTGCCGAAGGTGAAGATACCGATGATGACCAAGACGATGGGCAAGATGATGAACAAGCGCTGGACGCAGACAGGCAAGGCTATGCGCCGCGAGGACTACGTCCTGCTCGTCGACTCGTACTGGGAGCGCCCGAGCGGCATCGCCTCGCACGTCTTCTCCGTCGAGACCACAGCAAAACTTGCCGAACGCGCAAGGGAGAAGAACGCGGGACTCGGTTCGCTCGTCGCGTCCGCGCTGATACTCGCGCAGCAGGACTCGGGGGAGGCGGGGTATGCGCGCGCGATGCGTCCGGATAACCGCTTAGGCGACATGGGCGACTATGAGCGAAACGCGACCTTCCGCTTCGACCTCGCGAACACCCTTCCGCTGTTCGACTGCGCGGGACAGATAGCCGCGACCACCGCCTCGAAGTTTGCCGACGCGGAGGAGCGCATACAGACGCTCGCGTTTATGGAGACACTCGAGCCGACGATAATCGACGCCGCGTACTACGCCGCGTTCGGCGGGTATCCCGACCTGATGGCGGCGCAGGCGCGCGATATGTTCGGCATAAACGGCTCGCGCGCGTTCAATCTCACCGACCTCGGCTCGGCGGATGACTCGTCCGACGGTCGCTGGCACGCCGAAAACGTGCGCTTCCTGCCGCAGCTGAGTCCGACGGCGGGGACTTCGGTGGGCATGGTGATAAGCGGCGGACGGCTCGCGGTGGCGGCACAGTTTGTCGAGGAGGACGGCTCGGACGCGCGCGACAACTTCCTCGACGCGATGGCTCGCCTGGAGGAAGCCGAATAGTTTTCAAAGTGTTTATGAATTTTTCACAAATTAGCCGACGAAACGACTTGCAGTTGAGGCGAGTTTGTGGTAAGATACAATCAGAACGACCCAACAATTTTTGAGGGGGTAATTCCAAAATGGTAAAAGTCATAATGGGACCGAAGGGAACCGGCAAGACCCAGAAGGTTATAGAGTTCGTCAACGCGGCTGTTGAGAACGAGAAGGGCAGCGTTATCTGCATCGAGCGCGGCAAGCGTCTGACCTACGACGTCAACTACAAGGCGCGTCTTATAGATATAGCGCACTATCCGGTAAGCAGCTACGAGTCGCTCAAGGGCTTCATCTCCGGACTGTACGCGGGCAACTACGACACGACCCACGTCGTCATCGACAGCCTCTACAAGATAGTCGACGACAGCGCGGCGGAGGACGCCGGAGCTTTCCTCGAGTGGCTGGACGGCTTCAGCACCGAGAACGGCGTTCAGTTCACCGTAATGATAAGCGCGTCGACCGAGGGCGTGCCCGCGTCGGTCTCCAAGTTCTTCTAATGGATAGAAAGAGCGAGCTTATCGAGCTGATGGTGCGCGCGGGCGTGCTCACCTTCGGCGATTTCACGACCAAGAGCGGACGCAAGACGCCCTACTTCGTCAACACCGGAAACTTCAAGACCGGCGCGCAGATGGCGTCGCTCGGCGATCTCTACGCCCGCACGATATACGAGGACTTCGGCACCGATTTCGACGCGCTCTACGGTCCGGCGTACAAGGGAATTCCGCTTGCCGCCGCAGCCGCCGCGTCGCTCTATCGCCTCTACGGCGTGGACAAGCCCTACTTCTTCAACCGCAAGGAGGCAAAGGATCACGGCGAGGGCGGGTCGCTCATCGGCTACAAGCCGAAGGACGGCGACCGCATCGTCATCGTTGAGGACGTTGTCACGGCGGGCACGGCTGTCCGCGAGAGCGCCGAGCTGCTCGGAAGCATAGCCGACCTGAAGCTCGCCGCGCTCATCGTGTCCATCGACCGACGCGAGCGCGGACAGGGAAGCAAGGCGGCGCTCGACGAGCTGGAGGACGAGTTCGGACTGAAGGTCTGCCCGATCGCCACCGTCTACGATGTCATAGACAAGCTGCATGGGCGTGAGGTGGACGGCAGGGTGCTCATCGACGACGGCATGAAGTCGAAGATGGAGGCGTATCTCGCCGAGTACGGCGCGAAGTAGACCGCGTTAACCCCATTAAGGAGGGCAAACCATGGAGATGTGGCTGCGAATAGTTTTCATCCTGCTCGGCATCGGGATTTTTATCGGCGCGTTTTTCGTCAAGGATGAGGAGCGGGTCGCCGGATTCGCGCAGGACAAGGAGCTTGCCGAGCGCATCAACCGCAAGTGGGTATGGACTAACCGCGTTGCGTTCTTTATCGGCGCGGCGGTGCTTGTCGTCGCGGGGATCTTATGCGAGGACAAGAAGATCGCCTTCTATGTGATGGACGGCGTGGTCGCGGCGCTTTTCGTGACGCACTTCATCGCGAACAAGATATTCTACGGCGTGTTCACCACAAAATAACAACAAAAACTCCCGATAGTTTCGACTATCGGGAGTTTTTTTGCGCTCAAATCGTCAGTCCTCGGGGTCTTCCACGCCGCTGCCCATGAACAATCGCTCGAGCAGCCGCGAGTAGATGTCGCCGAAGCCCAGCCGCTCGACGCTCTCGGTCGCGACGACCGGTATGCGGCAGAGCTCCTCGCCGCCCGCGCGGACTATCACCTCGCCGAGCGCGTCGCCCGCGGTGACCGGCGCCTCAAGCACATCGGGCAGGACAGCCTCGTGCTCGAGCGACGAAAGCTGCGCGCGCTCGACGAGCATCTTGGTGCCGCCCTCCGGCGCGACCGCGACCCGCTCCGCCTTGCCCATGTTCACCGGAATGGGCTTGAGCTCATCGCCGCCCGCGCTGAGGTCTGCGAGCGCGTAGTTTGCAAAGCCGTAGTCGAGAAGCTGCTTTGCCGCCTCGAACCGCTCCGCCGAGCTGGGTCCTTTCAGTATCGCGCAGACAAGCTCCATCCCGTCACGCTCGGCGGTCGCGGACAGGCAGTGCCCCGCCGTCGAGGTGTAGCCTGTTTTCAGACCGGTTATGCCGTTGTACGACCGCACGAGCTTGTTGGTGTTCGCGAGCTGGAACTCGCCGCCGCGCACACTGTCCATCCAGATGGTGGTGTACTGCTTGATGTCGGGGTACTCGAGCAGCAGCGCGCGGCTCATCAGCGCTATGTCGTAGGCGCTGGTGACATGACCCTCGACATCCAGACCGCACGCGTTGCGCCACGACGAGTCGTTCATGCCAAGCTCCTTCGCGCGCGCGTTCATCATCTCGACGAAGCTCGGCTCGCTTCCCGCAACGTGTTCGGCGAGCGCGACTATCGCGTCGTTTGCCGAGCCGAGTACCACGCTTTTCAGCATGTCGCGAACCGACATCTGCTCGCCCGGCTCGAGGTATATCTGGCTTCCGCCCATCGACGCCGCGTGGTCGGAGCAGGTGACCATGTCGTCGAGCGACAGGCGTCCGTCGTTCAGCGCCTCGCAAATTATGAGCAGGCTCATCACCTTGGTGACCGACGCGGGCGGCATTGCCTCGTGCGCGTTCTGCTCGTACAGCACCCGTCCGGTCTCCTTCTCCATCAGCACGGCTGCCGCGGCGGAGACCGTCGGTCCCTGCGGCACGGCGGCTATCGAGCGAACGGGCAGGGCGAGCGTCGCCATCGCCGCGACGGTGCACAGGAGTATCTTAAAGCTACGTTTCATAAATTTTTCCGTCCTTTCTGGTAAAGAAAAAGCTCCACATCCATTAAGATGTGGAGCGGCGGGAAAATTATTCTCGAAATCAGTCGCCGACGAGCACGTTTTTGATAAGCTCGGCGAACTTTGCCGCGTCGGCGTCGGTGCCGTGGAGCTGGACGAGCACCGGCTTTGTCGGGTCGAGACTGAACATACCGAGCAGCGACTTTGCGTCGACTACATATCTGCCGGACACTACGTCTATGTCGCAGGGCAGAGAGCTTGCCGAGCGGACGAAGTCCTTGACGTCGTTTATCGAGTTGAGCAGCACTTTGAATTCTTTCACGCGAAATCATCCTTTCCTGTTGAAGCGTCGGTCGTTGGTGTGCTATAATCGTAGCTGTGATGCGGCGCTGCATAGACCTTCCGTCTACATCTATTATTATATCGGCGGCGCGGGCGTATTGCAATCGGAAGGACGCACAAACTTTCGCCGCCTTTTCGCGGAACTTTTTGGGATTTTGCCGCACTTCGTGAAAACTTTAACGCAAGGAACGATATTCGATGAAAATAGCCTATATTACCCTCGGATGTAAGGTAAATCAATACGAAACTCAGGCGATAGAGCAGATGCTCAACGATGCGGGACATGCCACCGTCGGCGAGGACGAAGCCGATGTGGTGGTGGTCAATACCTGCGCGGTGACTGCCGAGAGCGCACGAAAGAGCCGTCAGGCGGCGCGTCGTGCGTTAAAGTCGAACCCGAACGCCAAGCTGGTCGTCTGCGGATGCGCTTCGCAGGCGGACGCCGAGAGTATGCGCGCGATAGGGGCGGACTATGTCGGCGGAGCGGGCGAGCGCGCGGCGGTGGTCGACTACATAAATTCGCTCGCGTCGGGGGAGACGGCGGCTGACGAGTGCCTGCCCTCGCCGCGCGAGCGCACGGTAATCGAGCGGCTGCCCGCCGGCGCGTTCGACGGTCACGCACGCGCGTATCTAAAGGTGCAGGACGGCTGCGGCAACTTCTGCTCCTACTGCATCATACCCTATCTGCGCGGACCGGTGCGCTCGCTACCTCCTACCGAGGCTGCGTCGATGGCGAAGGACTTGGCGGAGAAGGGCTACCGCGAGATAGTGCTCACCGGCATTGAGGTGTCCAGCTACGGCGAGGACATCGGCTCGAGCTTCGCGGAGTTGGTTGAGGCGGTCGCAAAATCCGCCGCTCCCGCGCGGATACGGCTCGGTTCGATCGAGCCGAGCCGGATGGACGAGGACTGCGTGCGGCGGCTGGCGGCGCTCGACAACCTCTGCCCGCACTTCCACCTGTCGCTTCAGAGCGGCAGCGCGGGGGTGCTGAAGCGGATGAACCGCAAGTACACGCCCGACGAGTACGCGGCGGTGGCGGAGAGCCTTCGCAAGCATTTCGACGACCCCGCGCTCACCACCGACCTAATCGTCGGCTTCCCCGGCGAGACCGACGCGGAGCACGCCGAGTCGCTCGACTTCCTGCGGCGGATAGGCTTCGCGGCGGTGCACGTCTTCCCCTACTCCAAGCGGGAGGGGACCGCGGCGGCGCGGATGGCGGGTCATCTCGAAAACGCGGTCAAGGAGCGGCGCGCGCACGAGGCGGCGGCGGTCGCGGGCGAGTGCCGCCGTGCATACCTCGCACGGCAGGTCGGGCGGACGCTCTCGGTGCTGTTCGAGAGCGACGGCGGCGGTCACAGCGAAAACTACCTCGAGGTCGCGGCGGACGGCGCTCGCGGCGAGGTGAAGCCGGTTAGGATAACCGCGGTTGGGCAGGACGGCGTGCTCGTCGGAGAGGTGGCAGATGCCTGAATTTGTCGAAAAGTTTCTGAATTTGGGCGTGCCTGCCTGGATAGCCGCGTTAGTTTGTGTAATAATTTGGAATATATCCACATATGTCGTGACGGTGCTGGACAAGCGAGCCGCGCAGCGTCGGCAGCGGCGAGTGCCCGAGCGGAGATTTCTGTTCTTCGCGGCGGCGCTCGGCGGGGCAGGAGTGCTCGTCGGCTTCTACACGGCGCGCCACAAGACGAAAAAGCCGTATCTGCTGGTCGGCGTATGGACGCTCACGATGATCTGGGCGATAGTCATAGCCGTTTTGGCGCTTACGCGGCTATTTTAATGTTGCATTTTGGGAGGATTTGGGCTACAATAATAGCGTAACCTGAAAATGGGAGGAATTGATTTTATGATACGCACAGACATATCCAACGTCTATCCGTTTGTGGACAAATCGAAGGTCGACGCGCTCGCGGGTGAGCTGAAGGCGGCGCACGAGCTGCTCGAGGCAGGCACCGGCGCGGGAAACGACTTCCTCGGCTGGCTGCGCCTGCCCGAGAACTACGACAAGAATGAGTTCGCACGCATCAAGAAGGCTGCGGCGAAGATACAGAGCGACTCGAAGGCACTCGTCGTCATCGGCATCGGCGGCAGCTATCTCGGCGCGCGCGCCGCCATCGAGTTCCTCAAGAGCCCGAACTACAACATGCTTCACAAGAACACCCCCGACATCTACTTCGCGGGCAACAACATCTCCGCGAACGCCGTCGAGGAGATAATCGAGATGATAGGCGACCGCGACTTCTCGATAAACGTCATATCCAAGTCGGGCACGACCACCGAGCCGGCTATCGCGTTCCGCATCTTCAAGGCGCTCATCGAGAAGAAGTACGGCAAGGAGGGCGCTAAGGGACGCATCTACGCCACCACCGACGCCGCCAAGGGCGCGCTCAAGAACCTCGCCACCGTCGAGGGCTACGAGACATTCGTCGTGCCGGACAACATCGGCGGACGCTTCTCGGTGCTCAGCGCGGTCGGACTGCTCCCGATGGCTGCGGCGGGAATCGACATCGACGCGGTGATGGCGGGCGCCGCCTCCGCGATGAAGGAGTTCTCGGCGAAGAACATGGACAATCCGGTCTGGCAGTATGCCGCCGCCCGCAACGCGCTCTATCGCGCGGGCAAGACCACCGAGATACTCGCGTGCTACGAGCCGGCGTTCCGCTTCATGGCGGAGTGGTGGAAGCAGCTCTACGGCGAGAGCGAGGGCAAGGACGCGAAGGGCATATTCCCGGCGTCCTGCGACTTCACCGCCGACCTGCACTCGATGGGTCAGTATATCCAGGAGGGTCTGCGCAACCTGATGGAGACGGTCGTGAAGATCGAGAATCCGAAGGGCAATGTCGTCATCGAGGCGACTGATGAGAACGTGGACGGACTGAACTTCCTCGCCGGACGCGATATGCACTTCGTCAACGAGCAGGCTCGCCGCGGCGTCGCGCTCGCGCACGTCGACGGCGGTGTGCCGAACATCCTCGTGACGATGGACAAGGTGGACGAGAAGAACTACGGCGAGCTTGTCTACTTCTTCGAGCTGGCGTGCGGCATAAGCGGATACACGCTCGGAGTCAATCCGTTCAACCAGCCGGGCGTCGAGGCGTACAAGAAGAACATGTTCGCGCTGCTCGGAAAGCCGGGCTATGAGGAGCTCGGAGCGGAGCTCGCGAAGCGTCTGTAAGGCAAAACTTCAAACGGAGCGGAAGGAGGATGAGCGTATGCGGCGTGTTTTGAGACTGTCGGCGCTCATAACAGCGGCGGCGCTGCTCCTTCCGCTCCTTTTTGCCGTCCAAACGACCGCGGCGGCGGACACCTCCCCGATGCTGGCGGCGGGCAGCTATCACGCGCTCGAGCTCGGCTCGGACGGCGCGGTGCGGTCGTGGGGCGCGAACGGATACGGTCAGCTCGGCGACGGCGGCACAACGCAGCGCGCGATGCCCACGCAGGTGATGAACGGCGCAGTGCAGATCGCCGCGGGAAGCTGGTCTAGCTACGCGCTCGGCGCGGACGGCACGCTCTATTCGTGGGGCAGCGGCGAGCAGGGACAGCTCGGGCTCGGCGACACGCAAAATCGAACCAAGCCCACCCGAGTGATGGGTGAGATAAAACAGGTCGCGGCGGCGCTCAACCGTGCCTACGCGCTTGCCGTCGACGGGACGCTCTACGCGTGGGGCAACGCGTCCTGGGCTTATCCGGACGGCGAGCGGCTGACCGGGTCGCCTCGCGCGGTCGCCACCGGAGTGGACGCGGTGTTCTGCGGCGGGTCGACCACCCTCCTGCTGCGCGACGGGCGGCTGTACGCGCTCGGCTCGGCGGCGAAGGGGAGCGTAAAGAACGGACGCGCGTCGGCGGTGCTCATCGCGTCGAATGTCACGAGCGCTGCCGCGACCACCGCCGAGATACTCTACATCGACAACCTGGGACGGCTGTACGAGTACATAAACGGCAGCTCGAAGCTGCTGCTCGGCTCGGTACAGGCGGTGAGCGCGAACGGAGGAAGGTTTGCCGCGATAAGCTCGTCCGGAGCGCTGTACACATGGGGAACGAACACGTCCGGCGCGCTCGGTCACGGCGAGGTGAGCAGCGTGGGAGTGCCGACCGTCGCGCTGCACGGAGTGACCGCGGTCGCGGTGGGAAGCGACTTCGCGGCGGCGGTGAAGCAGAACAGCGAGCTGTGGACAAGCGGCTCGAACGCGATGTGCCAGCTCGCGAGCGGACTGAACAAACTTGACTACAACGCGTTTCATCAGGCGCGCGCGGGCGGATACACGCTCGGCGAGCTGGGCTACGGCGACTATCGGGTGCTGCTCGACGGCGAGCGGCTGAGCTTCGATGTGCCGCCGGTCGATCGCTCGGGACGGCTGCTCGTGCCTATGCGCGCGATATTCGAGGCACTCGGCGCGAAGGTGGACTGGGACGGCGCGACATCGACGGCGACTGCGACAAAGAACGGACACACCGTGGCGGTGACGGTAGGCTCGACCACCGCCTATGTCGACGGCTCGCCTGTCGAGCTGGACGCGCCCGCCGAGAAGATAGACTGGCGCACGCTCGTGCCGCTGCGATTTGTCGCGACCGCGCTCGGCGCGAAGGTGGACTACTTCGGAAACGAGCGGCTGTGCGAGATACGCAGCACCGACGCGCCGACCGCACCGTCCGCCGACCTGCTCGCCGGATTCTCGGTCGGCATATCGGTCGACCTCGGCGGAGCGCAGGGAAGCGCCAGCGGCATCGTCGTGCATCCGGACGGTCTCATCGCCACAAACCGCCACGTCGCCGAGCACGCGAAGAACATAACCGTGACGGTGGGCGGCAGGCGGTACGCGGCTTCGACCGTATATCTGTCCGACGCCGCCGACTTCGCGATACTCAGGGTCGCGGCGCACGGACTGTACGCGGCGGAGCTTTCGCCCGGCCTGCCGAGTGTCGGCGAGCGGCTGACCGTGTACGACGGCTCGACCGGGCTTGCGACAAGCTGCAAGGTCACCGGACACGGATACGGCGGCGAGTCGCTGCTTGTCGACGCGTCGCTCAGCCCGGGCGCGAGCGGCTCGGGAGCGTACGACTCGCACGGACGGCTCGCGGGTCTGGTGTGGGCTGCGGCGGGCACAAATCGGGTGGCGATACTGCCGGCGACCGAGTTTGCGGATGCCGTTGCGGAAGCGGTCGCCGGACTTTGATACACAGTTTTGGAGGTTTTTGGAATGGAACGCAGAAGTGGAGCCAAAAATAAGGTCATATCGCTGCTGTTCGCGCTGATATTTCCGGCGGGATACCTGCTGTCGCAGGTGATAGTGGCGTTTATCGCCGCGTTCTGCATAGCGATGGTTGCTATCATGGGCGCGGGAGGGCTGGACACAGCCATATCCGGCAACCTGACGCTTGCGATAACGGCGATAAGCGGCGTGCTCACGGCTGTCGCGGCGGTGCTTACGATAAAGCTCAGCCGAAAGAGCGTAAAGACCGAGCTTCGGGTGCGAAATCCCGGCGCGGTGACGCTTGTCCTCGCGCTAGTGCTCGGTGTGTCGATGAACCTTGCCAGCTCGGCGCTCATCTCGGTAATACCCTTCCCCGACTGGATGGTGAACAGCTACAACGAGCAGGTGAGCAATGCGCTTCTCGAGGGAAGCTCGCCGGTGCTTATGATATGCGTTGTCGGAGTGCTCGTGCCGATAGTGGAGGAGATATGCCTGCGCGCAATGCCGCTTCGTGCGCTGCGCCGAGCCTATCCCGCCGCGGCGGCGGCTGTCATCGGCGGCGCGATATTCGCGCTGATACACGGCAATCTGCTTCAGATAATCTATGTCCTGCCGGTGGGCATAATTCTCTGCTTTGTCTACATCTGGACCGAGAGCGTCATCGCGACGATAGCGCTCCACATAGGCTACAATGGGTTCTCGGCGATAATGAGTGCGCTGCCGTCGGGCGACATCGACGCGTCCGCCGCGCTAACCGAGGATATGACCGGACTGTATGTCGGTATGGCGATAGCGTTTACGGCGATAACGGCTGTGCTGGTAGTCATCATGTACCGCCGCCGCGTGGTTATGGTGCCGGTGTGGAACAATTTCCCCGAAAATTCGTCTAATAACAGTGTGCAGTAAAAAGGAGGATACGCAAATGTCGCTTGTATCGGTGGTAGTGCCTGTATACAACGAAGAGGAGCTTATCGAGTGGAGCCACGGCCGTCTCAAGGAGACGATGGACTCGTCCGGCGTGGACTACGAGCTTATCTTTGTCAACGACGGAAGCCGCGACCGCTCGCCCGAGCTGCTGCGTTCGATATGCGAGAGCGACCCACGCTCGAAGATGCTCAGCTTTTCGCGCAACTTCGGACACCAGTGCGCGATAAGCGCGGGTATGCGCGAGTCGAAGGGGGACGCGGTGGTGGTCATCGACGCCGACCTTCAGGACCCGCCGGAGGTCATCCTCGCGATGATCGAGAAGTGGCGGGAGGGCTACGACGTGGTCTACGGCAAGCGCGGAAAGCGCAAGGGTGAGACCGCGTTCAAGCTGCTCACCGCGAAGATTTTCTATCGCGTGCTCGACAGCCTCACCACGGTGGACATTCCGGTGGACACCGGCGACTTCCGACTGCTCAGCCGCCGCGTGTGCGACGTGATGAACTCGCTTCCCGAGCACAACCGCTACATTCGAGGGCTTGTCAGCTGGGTCGGATTCAAGCAGTGCGCGGTCGAGTACATCCGCGAGGAGCGCACGGCGGGCGAGACCAAGTATACGCTGAAGAAGATGATCCGCCTCGCGACCGACGGCATCGTCTCCTTCTCGTACAAGCCGCTGATGTTCGCCGCGGGATTTGGCATCTTCACCGCCGCCGCGAGCGCGATATACCTCATCGTCGCGCTGATACTCGACCTCTGTGGCGTGTGGGCGATAAACGGACTCTACTACATCGGCGGATTCATCTTGATGGCGCTCGGATTTCTGATGATAGCCGTCGGCATCGTCGGGCGCTACCTCGGACAGATGCTCGACGAGGCGCGCGGTCGTCCGTACTACATCATTGCGGAGAAGGTGGGCTTCGATGACTGACCGTGAGCTTGTGCTCCGCGCGCTTGATAATCGTGCGAACGCCTACGCGCCATACTCGAAGTTTCAGGTCGGCGCGGCGCTGCTCTGCGCGGACGGCAGGGTGTTCGACGGCTGCAACGTCGAGTGCGGCAGCTACGGCGCGACGATATGCGCTGAGCGGACCGCGTTCGTGAGCGCGGTCGCCGCGGGAGAGCGCGAGTTCAAGGCGCTTGCGGTGTCATCGAGCGGGGAGGACTTCTGCATGCCCTGCGGCATCTGCCGGCAGTTCATCTTCGAGCTCGCGCCTTCCCTCCGAGTGCTCTGCGCAAACCCCAAAGGCGAGTGGCGCGAGTATTCACGCGACGACCTGCTTCCGCACGCGTTCGAGCTGTGAGAACAAGGGCTTGACCGTTACGACAAAATATGCTACAATATATCGGATATTTCCTAGAACTATACCACTGTTGGAGGCGCACTAATGGCAGTTGAAAAGCGACAGCGCGACAGGCGCTATGAGGACTACATGACAAATCGCATCCTCGCGATTTTTACATACGCGTTCCTGCTGATACTCGGACTGATGTTCGCGTATCGCATGTACTCGAGCATCGACACGATGTTTGCCATCCAGAAGGTGCTCTATGTTGTCGCGGCGATTGCTGCGGCGGGACTTGTCGCGTCGATAATATGGGAGCTTGTGGGAGCGAAGCGCGAGCTGAAGGTCATCTGCGGACGCAACCTGGCGGTCGCCTGCGCGATACTCGCCGTCTGCGCGTTCTGCGGCGCGTACTTCACCTCGAACGGCATCCGCATGATGTATGTGTTCGTGCCGATAACCTGCGCGCTGGTGCTCGTCTACCTGCTCTACCCGCGCGACTTCTTCTTCACCGCGCTCGTAATGGCTTGCGCCGCGGTGCTGCTGTGGTACATGAGCCGCGCGACCGGTGCCGGATTTATCTGGACACGCGGCATCAAGGCGGGCAAGGCGCTCTACGGCACGATTGCGGCGATAGTGCTGCTTGCGGCGTATATCGTCGCGCTGCTGAAGCTGAAGAAGTCGAACGGAATGCTGAAGATAAAGGGCGCCGAGCGCGAGATATTCCCGAAGGGCGCGCACTACCTGCTGTCGCTCATCACCGCCGGCGTGACCGCGCTGATGGTGCTCGCGGGCTACATCTGCGGCGGCACGGCGGCGTACTACCTCGTGTTCGCGACGGTGGCATATCTGTTCGTCCTCGCCGTATACTACACCGTAAAGATGATGTAAGTACTGCCGAAAAGGGGGAGACGCAATGCAGTTCAGAAGCCTGAAAAGCGTTCAGACGGCGTTCAAGGTCGTGCGCGTGTTCGTGGTGATAGGAATGGTGATCATAGCGCTCAGCGCGGTGGCGTGCTTTGTCGGCGGCATCGCGGTCATGTCCGACGGAGGTGTGCTCTCACACATCGTCAGCGTGACACTCGCGGAACGGTTCGGCGTCTCTATCGAGATGGATATGGTGCTTGCGGGGTGGGCGCTTTTCCTGCTCATCATCCCGGCGGCTGCGACGATGGTCGTTATGATGTTCGAGTGGCGTTACCTCACCGACGAGCTGAATCGCGACTGCACACCGTTTTCCCGTCGCGGAGTGGAGCAGCTGCGAAGCGTGGCGTTTGTGGCGATAATCGTCCCGATAGCGGCGGCGGTGCTGCTCAAGATAATCTACGCGTTTATCGGAATTCACGGCGTAAGCGTCCTCGGCGACACGATAATCTCGTCGGCGGGACGCGGCATAGCACTGTACATACTCGCGTACATCTTCGAGCACGGAGCGGAGCTTGCCGAGAAGGTGAACGAACTGAGCGGGAATGGGTTGCCGCCGCGCGAATAAGGCATCGAAAAAGAGCATAAAAAGACTCGGAGCGTAAAGCTCCGAGTCTTTTCGCATCTTCGTAAAAATCAGAACAGACCGACGATGTTGCCCTCCTCGTCGAGGTCGATCGACTCGGCTGCGGGGACGGGGGGCAGTCCGGGCATGGTCATGATGTCGCCGGCGTACGCGACGACGAATCCCGCGCCCGCGCTCAGGCGAGCGTCGCGGATCGTGACCTCGAAGCCCTCCGGCGCGGCGAGCAGCTTCGGATTGTCCGAGAACGAATACTGCGTCTTTGCGATGCAGACCGGAAGCTCGCCGTAGCCCGACTTCTGGAGGTTGTTAAGAATGCGCGACGCGGCGGGTGCGAAGTTGACGCCAGCTCCGCGATAGACGCGCCCTACGACCGCCTTAATCTTGTCCTTGAGCTTCATGTCGTCGGGATAGCAGTAGGTGAGGTCGCTCTTTCCCTCGTCGCAGAGGCGCACGACCTCGGTCGCAAGCTCGGTGCCGCCCGCGCCGCCGTCCGCCCATATCGTGACCGGGACAGCCTTGACACCGCACTGCTCGGCGAGCTTCTTCACGAGAGCGACCTCCTCGTCTGTGTCGGTGGTGAAGCGGTTTATCGCCACGACCGCGCTGAGGTTGTACACCTCGGTTATGTTGCGGATGTGGCGCTCGAGGTTGGCAAATCCGGCTTCCAGCGCGGCGAGGTCGTCTCCGCCGCCGTGGTGCTTCATCGCGCGGATGGTGGCGACGATGACGCAGGCGTCCGGCTTGAGTCCCGCCATGCGGCACTTTATGTCGAGGAACTTCTCCGCGCCGAGGTCAGCGCCGAAGCCCGCCTCGGTGATGGTGTACTCGCCTACCTTCATCGCGAGCTTGGTGGCGGACACGCTGTTGCAGCCGTGGGCGATGTTCGCGAACGGTCCGCCGTGGACGATTGCGGGCGTGTGCTCGAGCGTCTGGACAAGGTTCGGCGACAGCGCGTCGCGCAGCAGTGCAGCCATCGCGCCCTGAGCCTTGAGGTCGCCCGCGGTGACCGGCTTGCCGTCGTAGGTCTCGCCTATCACGATACGCGCGCAGCGAGCCTTCAGGTCGTCGAGCGACGACGCGAGGCAGAAGAGCGCCATGACCTCGGTCGCGACGGTTATCTGGAAGCCATCCTCGCGCACAAAGCCGTTCGCCTTGCCGCCCATGCCGTCGACCACAAAGCGGAGCTGGCGGTCGTTCATGTCCACGCAGCGCTTCCAGGTGATGCGGCGCGGGTCGATGCCGAGCGCGTTGCCCTGATAGATGTGGTTGTCTATCATCGCGGCGAGCAGGTTGTTCGCGGCGGTGATGGCGTGGAGGTCGCCGGTGAAGTGGAGGTTTATGTCCTCCATCGGCACGACCTGCGAGTATCCGCCGCCGGCAGCGCCGCCTTTGACGCCGAACACCGGACCGAGCGACGGCTCGCGCAGCGCCAGCACCGACTTCTTGCCTATGTGCCTAAGCGCGTCCGCGAGACCGACCGACACGGTGGTTTTGCCCTCGCCGGCGGGGGTGGGGGTGAGCGCTGTTACCAGCACCAGCTTGCCGTTCGGACGGCTCTCCACCTCGCGGAGGAAGGCGCGGTTCACCTTAGCCTTGTACTTGCCGTACAGCTCGAGCGAGTCCTCGGGGATGCCGATGTCGGCTGCTATCTTGGTTATAGGTTCGAGCTTTGCCGCCTGGGCGATTTGAATGTCGGTGGGCATTTTGCTACCTCCTAAAATATATTATTCCGAATTTTAAGAGCAGATCCGGAATGATTTTCAAAGTTATTTCGCGAGCGTCCGCGCCGCGGTGAGCGTGTTTCTAAGCAGCATGACGCGGGTCATCGGACCTACGCCGCCGGGTACGGGGGTGATAAATCCCGCGACCTCGCTGACGCCGTCCGCACAGTCGCCGACAAGCGAGCCGTCGGGCGCGGTGTTTATCGCTACGTCTATCACGCACGCGCCGGGCTTTACCATGTCCGGCGTTATCACGCCTGTCTTGCCGACCGCCGAGACGAGTATGTCCGCGCGACGGCAGACCTCGGCGAGATTTTTGGTGCGGCTGTGGCAGGTGGTGACCGTGCCGTTTCGGTGGAGCAGAAGCAGGCTCATCGGCTTGCCGACGATGTTCGACCGTCCGACCACCACGCACTCGCGTCCCTCGACCTCTATGCCGTACTCGTCGATAAGCGCCATCACGCCCGCGGGAGTGCAGGGGAGAAACGCGTAGTCGCCGCGCACTATCCGTCCCACGTTCAGCGGATGGAACGCGTCGACGTCCTTTCGCGGGTCGATGAGGTCGAGTATCCTCCGCTCGTCGTATCCCTTGGGAAGCGGAAGCTGTACGAGCACGCCATGGACGTCGTCGCGGGCGTTCAGCTCGCCGACCAGCGCCTCCAGCTTCGACTGACCGGCGTCGGCGTCGAGCGCGAACTCGAGGCTTGCTATCCCGCACTTTTCGCAGTCCTTCTCCTTGTTCGTAACATAGACGCGGCTCGCGGGGTCGTCGCCGACGATCACCACCGCGAGAGTGGGCGTTATGCCGCCTGCCCTAAGCTCCGCGACCTCCGATTTTATCTCCTTGCGAAGCCGCTTTGCGGTCGCCTTTCCGTCGATTATGACAGCGCTCAAAGTTTGTCCTCCTCGCTACCGGCGGTAGATTCGTCACCCTCGTCGCTCTCCTGCTGCGGCGGGTCGAAGGTTATCTCCGCCGACGGCTCTATCGGCGCGGAAGCGGAGCTGTCCACCATCGACTCGGTGCGCTGCACGCCCTCCGCCGCCTTCTCGAGCGTCTTCCGCGCCTGCTCGCGCTCGAAGACTTCGACCTGCATCCTGTTCGGGTCGGGCTTTCTGAGAAGTATCACCACGAGCAGCACTATCGCCACCAGCGCGCTCACCGCCGCGAGCATCTGGCTTACGCGTATGCCGGTCGAGCCGACGTAGAGGCTGTCTGTGCGAAGCCCCTCGATGAACATTCTGCCTATGCCGTACCACGCGATGTAGCAGAGCAGCACCTGACCGTCGAACTTGCGCTTCTTCGATATGAAGTGGAGTATCACAAAGCCGACGAGGTTCCACACGCTCTCATAGAGGAAGCAGGGGTGCGCGGTTGTCCAGCGCCCGTCCACGAACAGCTCCATGCGGAAGAGCGAGTCGGTCGCCGCGCCGAAAGCCTCGCGGTTCATGAAGTTGCCCCAGCGTCCTATCGACTGCGCGAGCGGAAAGCCTATCGCCGCCAGGTCGAGCACAGCGAGCGGCTTTATGCCCTTTATCTTCGAGACGAGCGCGCCGCAGAGCAGTCCGCCGATTATGCCGCCGTATATCGCAAGCCCGCCCTTCCAGATGTAGAGTATCTCAATGGGGTGCTCCAAATAATATGCGGCGTTGTAGAACAGACAGAAGTAGAGACGCGCGCAGATTATGCCCACCGGCGCGGCGATTATCAGCACGTCTATGAGGTCGTCGCGCGTGTAGCCGAACTTGTGGCAGCGCTTCAGCGCGTAGACCACCGCGAGTAGGAAGCCCACCGCGATTATCACGCCGTACCATTTGATGCTGTGTCCGAAGACGGTGAAGGGCAGATCGGTGGGCGGGTCGAACTCCAACCCGAGCCCGGGAAATTTTATCTCGGTATTCAAAAAGGGATCACTCCTTAAAATTCGCATTTGCAAAAGTGCGGGATTTTATGGTATAATTGTACCACGCGGGGCGGGGCTTGTCCAGTAGCGCGGGATAATTTGTGTGTTCGGCGGTGCTGAAAAATTTCTCTTGACAAGCGCGCGTTTTGCGGATATAATACATAGCGTACAAGGAAGCAGACCGTCTGCCGGTCTCACCTTGCCGCTCTCAGGAGGCGGCGGGTCAATAGCGGCGTGAGTGGGCGTCAGGCTCATTTTGCGCGCTCGAGTGGCAGACGGCAACCGTCTGCTTTTTTGCGTCGAAAAGACGCGCGTACTGCTTTCGGGCAGATAATTTTGGAGGTGTTTGACATCAGCAAGCAGGCTCATCAAATCAACGAGGAGATACGCGACAAGGAAGTCCGTCTCATCGGGGCAAACGGCGAACAGCTCGGCGTTGTGCCGCTGCAAAAGGCGTTCGACGCGGCGGAGCAGGCGAACCTTGACCTGGTCAAGATCGCGCCGAAAGCCGTGCCGCCGGTCTGCCGCGTCATGGACTACGGCAAGTTCCGCTTTGAGCAGGCGAAGAAGGAGAAGGAGGCGCGCCGCAACCAGCGCGTTGTCGAGATAAAGGAGATACGTCTGTCGCTCAACATCGATACTCACGACATCGAGTTCAAGACTAAGAGCGCGCGCAAGTTCCTTGCCGAAGGCAACAAGCTCAAGGTGTCGCTTCGCTTCCGCGGACGCGCTATCGCCCACTCGCAGCTCGGTGAGGAGCAGCTCATGCGCTTTGCCGAGGGACTGAGCGACATAGCGTCGGTCGAAAAAGCGCCCAAGCTCGAGGGTCGCAGCATGATGATGTTCCTCGCGCCCAAGGTACAGAAGCCCGAACCCAAAAAGGCAAAATCCGACTCGAAGCCTAAGGCTCAGCCGGAAGACGCAACAACCGAGGCGGTCGAGACCGTCGAGGAAGAAATCATTAAGGAAGAAGGTAAGGACAATGCCGAAGATTAAGTCGCACAGCGGCGCAAAGAAGCGCTTTAAGCTGACCGCCACCGGTAAAGTCAAGCGCAACCCCGCAAAGCACAACCACATTCTGAACAAGAAGACCACCAAGCTCAAGCGCTCGTTCCGCAAGCAGAAGTACGCGGATGTCACCAACGAGGCGCAGATCAAACGCCTCATCCCCTACGCATAAGGCGAAACAAAAACCGCATACGAACCCCGACAGGGGCAGCTTGTAATGAAAGGACGAGATTAAAATGGCACGAGTTAAAGGCGCGATGATGACGCGCAAGCGCAGAAATAAGGTTCTCAAGCTCGCAAAGGGCTACTTCGGCGCAAAGTCGAAGCATTTCAAGATGGCTAAAGAGGCGGTCATAAAGTCCGGTCAGTACGCGTACATCGGACGCCGTCTCAAGAAGCGCGACTTCCGTCGCCTGTGGATCACCCGCATCAGCGCTGCCGCGAAGAGCTGCGGCATGAACTACTCGACGTTCATGCACGGACTCAAGGTCGCCGGCATCGACATGAACCGCAAGATGCTCAGCGAGCTCGCTATCAGCGACATGACCGCTTTCAAGGCGCTCGCCGAGACCGCGAAGAACGCGAAATAATCACGGCATCAGAGAAGGGGATTCGTTCCCCTTCTTTTGCTATATTTTCGGGAGGTGCAACATGCCAAATTTCGACTACCTGCTTTTCGACGCGGACGGCACGCTGCTCGACTTTGAAGCCGCCGAGCGACAGGCGTTCTTCGCGACGGCTGTCGAGTTCGGGGTCGACCCGACCGAGGAGAACCTCAAGCTGTACAGCTCGATAAACGGCGCGCTCTGGAAGCAGATAGAGCTCGGTGAGGTGACAAACGCCGAGCTTCAGCGGCTGCGATTCACGCGGTTCCTCGCGGCGGTCGGGTCGGGCGCGGACGGCATAGCGATGAACGCGGCGTACATGGTAAACCTCGGCAAAGGCAGTCAGCTCCTGCCCGGTGCGATGGACACCGTCCGCGCGGTGGCGGCGGGGCACACGATGGCGATAATCACCAACGGACTGCCCGCCACGCAGCGCCCGCGCTACGAGGGAAGCGGACTGCGAGAGGTGTTCGGGGACAACCTGTTCATCTCCGGCGAGCTCGGCGTGCAGAAGCCGGAAAAGCGCTACTTCGACCTCGTCTGCGAGAAGCTGGGCATAGCCGACCGCAGCCGCGCGCTTGTCATCGGCGACTCGCTTTCAAGCGACATCCTCGGCGGGAACAACGCGGGCGTCCCGACCTGCTGGGTGAACACCAAGTGGTGGACAGAGAGCGGCGACGCGCAGGCTAAGGCGCGACCCGACTACACGATAAGGAGCATAACCGAGCTGCCGGCGCTGCTGGAGAGCTAAACGAAACGGAGGAGCAAACGCTCCTCCGTTTTTTCACAGCACCTCGCTGACGCCCTTTATCGTCGCGCCCCACTCGCGCCGTATCCGCTCATACTCGCCCTGCGGCACGAGGAACGGCTTTGTCGGCTGCTCGGCGTCGCGCGCGTCCAGCCTCCGCTCGACCACCGTCCATGTTTCATTTGGGCGGAAGCCGTCGTCCCGCCGTATCTCGCGAAATCCGCAGCTTTTGAAAAAAGCAAGCGTCGCGTCGCTGTGCGGGAACCGCGCGCGGAGCGCCTTTCTGTCGCCCATCGTCGCGATGTCGATGAGCAGTCCGAGCACCGCCGAGCCTATCCCCCTGCGACGGAGCGCCGCGTCGACGTAGACCTCCACGTCCATCATAAACAGGTCGTCGGGGCAGTCGAAGCACTCGTGCGCGACGGCAAACCCCGCCGTCCAGCCGTCCGCGTCGCAGACCGTCCAGCCCTTGCCGTAGGTATAGCGGTCGATGCGGCGGACATATTCCCACAGCGCGGGCGTCTCCCGCTCGAAGGACGACTGCCCCGTGTCTATCGCCGCACCGTATATTTTCAGCATACCCGGCGCGTCCCACTCGTTGACCCGCCGCACACAGACCTTCATCGCGCGTCCTTTCCCGTGAGCTTCAGCTCGAATATGTAGTCGTCCATGACAAAGCCGCCGCCTATGTCGGTCACCACGCTGTCTATCACCTCAAAGCCCGCCTTCTTGTACACCGCGATAGAGCCGTCGTTGTACTTGTTGCAGGTGAGATATATCGCGGAAAGCCCCGCTGCCTGCTTCTTGCAGTCGTCGAGCAGTATGTGCGAAAGCCCGCGCCCGCGGAACCGCTTGTCGATGTAGAGCTTGGACAGGAACAGCCGCTCCTCCTCGCGGTGGGTGCCCATATATCCCGCGTCCCGTCCGTCCACAATGAGTATCTTGTAGACGTAGCCGTCGGCTATCTGACGCTCCATCGCGTCGGCGGACTGGAACTTTTCGAGCATATACTTCACCTGACTCATGCCTATAAGCGGGGTGAAATGCTCGCGCCATATCGGCTCGGCGAGCGCGGCAAGACGCTCGACATCCTCGCGCGTCTTCACCTCGAACAGCTCGACCTTCTGCTCGCCCGCGCCCTCCGGCGGCTGCGCGCGAAGGAAGTTTATCGGCGTGCCCGACGCGATGAACCGCTCCTCATACTCGGTTATCACGCCGCCGTCGAGGTCGCTCTGGTGGAGGTCGGTGGTCATGTCGGTCACCTCCCAGCCGCTGTCACGGAGCTGTTCGACCGACCAGTCGAACAGCTTGCGGTTGTCGGTCTTTTGCAGCAGCTCGCCGTTTCCGCCGAGTATCAGTCCGTACAGCTCGAGAAATCTCGGCGCGGTAAGCCGGCGGTGCGGGCTTCGCGGCCATGGGTCGCTGAAGTTGAGGAATATCCGCGACACCTCTCCCGGCGCGAAGTAGGCGCTTATCGCCTCCGCGTCGGTGTGGATGAAGCGAAGGTTCTCGCTTTCGCGGTTCTCCGCCGCCTCCATCGCCATGACGAGCACGTTTTCCTCTATCTCCGCCGCGACGATGAACGCCTCGGGGTGTATGTCGGCAGTCTCGACGGCGAACCGTCCCTTGCCGCAGCCTATCTCAAGCCATATCGGACGCCCGCCGCTCAGCTCGCTCCAGCGCCCCTTCATCGAGCGCGGGTCGCCGACAAGCCGAGAGCCGGCTCGCTCGATACGCGCGTCCAGATTCTTCTTCTTGCGCATCCGCATGGGGTCTCACCCTTTCAAAGCAATTCTTACCCGAAATTATAGCACATGGCGCACGCAAAGTCAAAGCCGCTGTTCCGTTTTCCGGCGAGGTATGGTATAATCGGATGCAGAACAACAGAGGAGGTGCGCCGATTGAAAAAGGTGCTGCTGATAACATCGCTCTGCGCCGTCGGCCGCGCGGGGCTGTACCCCCAGATACTGGCGTTTTCGCGCGCGGGAGTGCAGGCGTGTCCGCTGCCGAGCGTCCTGCTGTCCACCCACACCGGAGGGCTTGGCACGCCCGCGAAAGCCGTGCTGACATCGACGGTCGCGGACGCGCTCGAGCACTACCTGTCGCTCGGGATAAAGTTCGACGCGCTGCTCACCGGATACCTGCCCGAGCCGACGCTCGCCGACGCGATACTCTCGTTTGTCGAGCGCGGCGGCGCGGACATCTACGTCTGCGACCCGGTGATGGCGGACGGCGGCAGGTTCTACGGCGGTATGGGGGAGGCGCAGACAGCCGCATTGCGAAAGCTCGCCGCGTCGGCACACGCGATAACCCCGAACACCACCGAAGCCGCGATACTGCTCGGACGTGACCCCTCGTCGGAACAGGACGCGGCGGAGCTTGCACGCTCGCTCGCGGCGGACGGTCGGTGCGCTGTAGTTACCGGGGGAGGGGGCGCCGAGCACATCAAGGTCGCCGTCGCGGAGGGTGCCGCCGTGGGCGAGCTGACCGCGCCGCGCGTAGAGGGAAAGTTCATCGGCACGGGGGACAGCTTTGCAGCGGAGTTCACGCTTGCGCTGCTCGACGGATGCGGCGCGGTCGATGCGGCTCGCAGAGCTGTCGACGCGGTGAGCACCGCCGTCGGGCTTGCGAAACTCTCGACCGACGACTGGCGGCTGGGTATGCCGGTCGAGGGCGTGAGTAGATTTGAGGAGGGACATATATGAGAAGATCAAAGATTGTCGCAATCATAGTCTGTTACAGCATAGTTATAGCGAGCCTGTTCTGCTTTATCGGGTACAAGATTGCCGATAATCGTGCAGGAGAGCCCGTGCCCGAGATGATTGGGCAGACATTTTACGCCGCGATTGTCGATACATGGGGTGACAGCGGGTTCACCGTACAGGGCATGGAGATAAACGACATCAATTACAGAGGAAAATTTGAGTTTTCAGTTGATGAAGATACAAGGATAGTTTGGCGCGGCACGAATATTTCAATGGAAGATTTGGACGTCGGGGACAATGTTTCGATAACATTTACCGGAAATGTCTATGAGATGAACCCGGTGATGATAGAGCAGGTGCGACTCATCCAACTGCTTGATGATGAAAAATGATAAAAGCGTTTTGCTCTTGCCAAGAGAGCGCCGAACGTGTATAATTAAGTAAATACCAAAGCAGGCAAATTCAGCTCAAGGGAGGTGGGTGTCTTGGATACTCAGTACAGCGTGACGCTGAAAGAGGTGGTGGACGAGTTCCACCTGGAGGTCGTCTACGCGCCCGAGGGATACGAGAAGATACGCATTGTGGCGGACGACGTCAACCGCCCCGGTCTTCAGCTCACCGGATTTTTCGACTACTTCGACTCGAGCCGCATCCAGATACTCGGCAAGGTCGAGAACACATACCTTGACCGCTGCACGTCGGAGGAGCGGCTGCACGCGTTCGATATGCTCATGAGCCGCCATGTGCCCGCCGTGATAATCACCCGCGGCATGGACCCCTACGAGGAGTGCATCGAGATGGCGAAGAAGTACGACGTGCCGCTGCTGCTCTCCATCGACCCGACGTCCTACCTGATGGGCTCGATACTCAGCTACCTCAAAAACGCGCTCGCGCCGCGCATCACGCGACACGGAGTTCTGGTCGAGGTCTACGGCGAGGGAATACTCCTGCTCGGCGACAGCGGCGTGGGCAAGAGCGAGACCGCGATAGAGCTTGTTAAGCGCGGACACCGTCTGGTCGCGGACGATGCGGTCGACCTCAAGAAGGTGTCCTCACACGAAATAATCGGCTCGGCGCCGGACGTGATAAAGCACTACATCGAGGTGCGCGGCATCGGCGTTATCGACGTTCGCCGAGTGTTCGGCATGGGCGCGGTGCGACCCGATCAGGCGATCGACCTGATAATCAACCTCGAACAGTGGCGGGACGGCGCGCAGTACGACCGCCTCGGACTTGAGACGCAGCACACGTCCATCCTCGACGTGAAGATACCGTCGCTGACCGTGCCGGTTCGCCCCGGACGAAACCTCGCGGTGATAATCGAGGTCGCGGCTATGACCAACCGCGAGAAGAAGATGGGCTACAACGCGGCGCACGAATTCACCGACAACATCACGCGATACTACGAGGAGGAGGCTCTCCGCCGCAGCAAGCTGGAGGACGAGAGCAACCAGTAATACCGTAAATCTGGCTGTACAGCCTGAAATAATCAGAATTTGGAGGAAAAGGTTATGAACTTCATCGGAATTGATCTCGGCGGCACCAACATAGCGGCGGCACTCGTGGACGAGAACGGCAAGATCTCGACCAAGGTGTCGATACCCACCCGCGCGGGCGAGGGCACGCAGGTCGTGCTCGACGGGCTTCTCAAGGTCGTGGACATGATATTCGACGAGAGCGGCATCAAGCCGAGCGACGTGAAGTCGGTCGGCATCGGCGTTCCGGGCATGATGAATGTCGACACCGGCGTTGTCTACTTCAGCCCGAACATCCCGATAAACAACACCGACATAACCTCGCACATCAAGGCGAAGTACGGACTTCCGGTGTACATCAACAACGACGCCAACTGCGCGGCGCTCGGTGAGGTTGCCGCGGGCGGCGCGAAGGGCACTCAGGAGGCGATATTCGTCACGCTCGGCACCGGCGTCGGCGGCGGCATCGTCACCGGAGGCAAGGTGTACAGCGGCTTCAACGGCGTGGCGGGCGAGATAGGTCACGTCGTCATCAAGGCGGGCGGACGTCAGTGCGGCTGCGGTCGCAAGGGCTGCTGGGAGGCGTATGCCTCCGCTTCGGGACTTATCCTCACCACCAAGGAGATAATGGAGAAGAACAAGGACTCGAAGATGTGGGAGATAGTCGGTGGCGACATCTCGAAGGTCAACGGACGCACCGCGTTCGACGCAATGCGCGCCGGCGACAAGGCGGGTCAGGAGGCGGTCGACGCCTACATCCAGGACCTCGCCTACGGTGTCGTGGACATGATAAACATATTCGAGCCGGAGGTCGTCTGCATCGGCGGCGGCATATCCAACGAGGGCGAGACGCTGCTTGTGCCGCTGCGTAAGCTGGTCGACGCGGAGAAGTACACCTCCAAGTCGGATTCGGTGCCGCAGACCAAGATAACCAAGGCGCTGCTCGGCAACGACGCGGGCATAGTGGGCGCTGCGCTTCTGGGCAAGTAAGAACAAAGCGGTGAGTCCAACCGAACCGTGACAGGACACGTATCGGCGGCGCAACGCCCAAATTTGCGGGTGCTGCGCCGCCTAATATCTATCGGCGTGTGCTTCTAAACTGCGCCATATCTAGGTATAATTCAGTATACTACACTGAATTCGAGGGGTTTCTATGCTTAACGAACGTCTTGCGGACAAACTGCGGCGAGAGGTCGCGAACATCGACGTCACGGCGGACGAGCCGATGAGCGCGCACACCACCTTCAAAATCGGCGGTCCCGCCGATCTGTTCTGCCTGCCCTCCACCGCCGACGCCCTGCGCGAGCTGCTTCTGTGGGCACGCGCGGAGGGACAGCCTGTCTTCGCGCTCGGCGGAGGCTCGAACCTGCTCGTTCGCGACGGCGGAGTGCGCGGCGTGGTCGTGTCCACGGCAAGACTGTCGAGGATAGAACGCATAGAGGACACCTGGATCGAAGCCGAGTGCGGCGTTCCGCTTGCGAAACTCGCGTCGTTCGCGCGGGACTGCTCGCTCAGCGGACTGGAATTTGCGCAGGGGATACCCGGAAGCGTCGGCGGCGGCGTGTACATGAACGCGGGCGCGTACGGCGGCTCGCTCGAGCAGTCGGTTCGCGAGACCGACGCGCTGTCGACGGACGGCGGAGCGGTCACGGTGCGCGGCGGCGAGCACGCCTTCGGCTACCGCAAGAGCTGCTTTGCCGACGGCGGCACGGTGCTCCGCACGCGAATTGAGCTTTCGCACGGCGACCGTGACGAGATAGCCGCGCAGATGGACGACTACCGCGAGCGCAGGCGCAGCACACAGCCGCTCGAATACCCCTCGGCGGGCAGCGCGTTCAAGCGACCGCCCGGGCTGTTCGCGGGAAAGCTGATACAGGACTCGGGGCTGAAGGGCGCGAGGGTCGGCGGCGCGCAGGTGAGCGAGAAGCACGCGGGCTTTATCATCAACACCGGAGGCGCGACCGCGAGCGACGTGCTCGGGCTTATCGAGAAGATTCAGATAGAGGTGTTCCGACAGTTCGGTGTGATGCTCGAGTCGGAGATACGCGTCATCGGAGAAGACGAACAAATCGGGTGAGAAAATGGACAGAAAGATACAAATTGTCATAATATCCGGCATGAGCGGGGCAGGAAAGTCCCGCGCCGCCGACATACTCGAGGACCTGGGCTGGTACTGCGTGGACAACCTGCCGATAGAGCTGCTGCAAAAGTTTGCGGAGTTCTGCATCAGCGCGGCGGGGCGGTACGAGCGGGTCGCCCTCGTGACCGATATCCGCACCGGCGACGGATTTGCGCCGCTGTTTGAGGCTATCGAGTCGCTCAAAAAGATGGGCTGCGAGTGCCGGATAATCTTCCTCGACTCGGACACGAGCGCGATAATCAGGCGTTACAAGGAGTCGCGCCGACCGCACCCGCTTGCCCGCGACGGCGAGACGCTGGAGGACACGGTCAGCCGTGAGCGGGAGAAGCTCTCGGCGATACGCGCGCACGCCGACTGCATACTCGACACCACCGTCCTCACCGGAGCGCGTCTCCGCGAGGGGCTTATAAAATATCTCGGAAGCGGCAGCGAGCAGACGATGGGCATAAACGTCATGAGCTTCGGGTTCAAGTACGGCATACCCGCCGAGGCTGACCTGGTGTTCGATGTGCGCTTCCTGCCCAATCCGTTCTACGAGGAGAGCCTGCGCGAACTGACGGGCTTGGACAAGCCGGTGCGCGACTTCGTGTTCGGATTCGAGAGCACCAACGAGTTTATCGAGCTGCTGAAACCGATGCTCGAATTTCTCATCCCCGGCTACATAGAGGAGGGAAAGAGCACGCTCACGATAGGCATAGGCTGCACCGGCGGTCAGCACCGCTCGACAGCCATAGCCGAGGAGATAGCAAGCCGCATACGAACCGACGGCTACCGCGTGTCGGTAAACCACCGCGACATAGACAAGAGGTAGCGAAATGGCGATAAATGACGAGAACGTAAGGATATACACGCCGCACTCGGAGGACGTTGTCCTCTACCACCCGGGCGACTTCTCGCTCGGCGACGTGGAGAGCGCGCGGCTGGTCGGACCGAAGGTGGTGGTGGTCGGCGGAGGCACCGGGCTTTCGACGATGCTGAAAGGCCTGCGCGACTGCACCGAGAACATCACGGCGGTGGTGACCGTCGCGGACGACGGCGGCGGAAGCGGAGTGCTCCGCGACGAGATGGGCATGCTGCCGCCGGGGGACATACGAAACTGCATCATGGCGCTTGCGAACGCCGAGCCGACGATGGCGCAGGTGCTCAACTATCGGTTCAGCGAGGGAAGCCTTGCGGGACAGAGCTTCGGCAATCTGTTCATCGCCGCGCTCGAACGGGTCAGCGGCTCGTTTGTCGAGGCGGTGCGCCGAATGAGCGAGGTTCTGGCGATAACCGGACGCGTTCTGCCGGTCACGACCGCGAACGTGATGCTCCGCGCGGAGCTTGAAAACGGACACACCGTGGTCGGCGAGTCGAAGGTACACGACTTCAAGCTCGCCGAGCACGCGAAGATAAAGCGGATGACGCTCGAGCCGCCGGATGTCGAGCCGCTCGACGATGTGCTCGAGGCGATCGCCGACGCGGACATGATAGTCCTCGGACCGGGCAGCCTGTACACAAGCATCATACCCAACCTGCTTGTCGACGGCGTCGCCGACGCGATAGCCCGCGCGAAGGCGCTGAAGGTCTATGTCTGCAACGTGATGACCCAGGAGGGCGAGACCGAGGGACTGTCCGCCGCCGACCACCTCCGCGCGATAATCGACCACGCGGGAGGTCAGGTGGTGGATGTGTGCCTCGCGAACTGCGCGATACCGCCCGACGACGTCATCGAGAAGTACAGGGAGGAGGGCGCGGGTCCGGTCATTGCGAACGCCGACGAGATCGAATCACTCGGCGCGCAGCTCGAGCGGAGAGACCTGCTGCGGCGCGGCGGCGACTACGCCAGACACGACCCGCGAAAGCTGGCGGCTGCGCTTGCGGACATCCACGCACGGCGCAACCCGCGTCGGGGCATCTACGGGCGCTACGACCGCCTGATGGCAGAGTGGCTTGCCAGCCGAGCTGCCGAGGAAGACTAAAGAAGGGGGTGCGGCTATGCCGACGACCGACCGTTCATTTGCGGCAAAGACCAAGAGCGAGCTGTGCCGCAAACCGCCTTCGCGCGACTGCTGCGCGACCGCCGAGCTGTACGGCGCTCTGCTTATGGCGAACACCTTCACGCCGTCGTCGCTGCGGCTTACAAGCGAAAACGAGCGCTTCCGCGACCGCCTGATAGACCTCATGCGCCGAAGCGTCGGTGTGGAGGCGGAGACGCGGCGGCTGACATCGGGCAAGCTGCTTATCACCGCCGAGGGACAGCTCGCCGAGAGGATATTCTGCGCGTTCGGCTACGAACCGAAGGCGGGGGCTCTGCACCTCAACAACGCACTCGTGGAGGACGACTGCTGCCGCGAGGCGTTTTTCCGCGGCGCGTTCCTTGCGGGAGGCTCGGTAAGCGACCCCGAGCGCGGGTATCACCTCGAGCTTTCGACGCGTCATTACAGCCTCAGCCGCGAGATGACCGCGCTGCTGCTCGACATGGATTTCGAGCCGAAGACCACGCTGCGCAAGTCGAACTATCTGATATACTTCAAGGAGAGCGAGTCGGTGGCGGCGTTCCTTGCGAAGATAGGAGCGCCGACCGCCGCGCTGGCGATACACGAGGCGGTCGTCGAGAAGGAGATACGAAACGACGTGAACCGCCGCGTAAACTGCGACACGGCGAACATATCGCGCACCGTCTCCGCCGCTCGGCGACAGCTCGACGCGATACAGAAACTGCGCGACTCGGGCGCGTACAGGGAGCTGTCCCCCGAGCTGAAACGCGCGGCGGAGCTGCGTCTCGCATACCCCGAGGAGTCGCTTAGCGCGCTTGCTGAGACGGGGGGAGTCAGCCGCTCGGGGCTTAACCATCGACTGAACCGACTCTGTGAACTTGCGGGACTGTAAAAACAGGAGGAAACCGATAAAATGACCGATTTTGTGCACCTGCACGTCCATACAGAATACAGCCTGCTCGACGGCTTCTGCAAGATAAAGAAAGCGGTGAAGCACGTCGCCGATATGGGGCAGAAGGCGCTCGCGATAACCGACCACGGCGTGATGTACGGCGCGGTCGAGTTCTATCGCGCGGCAAAGGACGCGGGGATAAAGCCGATAATCGGATGCGAGGTGTATGTCGCGAAGCGCACCCGCTTTGACAAGGTGCACGAGTTCGACGCGGACAGCAGCCATCTCGTGCTGCTCTGCAAGGACAAGACGGGCTACCAGAACCTGATAAAGCTGGTCAGCGCGGGATTTACCGAGGGCTTCTACATCAAGCCGCGCATCGACTTCGACCTGCTAAAGCAGCACGCGGAGGGATTAGTCTGCCTCAGCGCCTGCCTCGCGGGCGAGATACCCAAGCTGATAACCGCCGGAAACTACGAGGGCGCGAAACGCCGCGCGCTCGAATACAAGGAGCTGTTCGGCGAGGGAAACTACTACCTCGAAATTCAGGATCACGGCATAGCCGAGCAGGCGGTCGTCAACCGCGCGCTCGAGAAGATGTCGGAGGAGACCGGAATCCCGCTCGTCTGCACTAACGACGCGCACTACGTCGTAAAGGAGGACGCGCCGACGCAGGACGTCCTGCTCTGCATCCAGACCGGCAAGACACTCGACGATCCCGACCGCATGCGATTTGAGAGCGAGGAGTTCTACCTCAAGAGCGGTGACGAGATGCTGTCACTGTTCGAGCGGCACCCCGAGGCGCTCGAAAACACGGTGAAGATCGCCGAGATGTGCAACTTCGACTTTGAGTTCGGTCACTACCACCTGCCGCTTTTCGAGCTGCCGGAAGGGGAGACCGACCCATACGAATATCTGGTGAAATGCTGCGAAAAGGGACTTGTCAAGCGATACGGCGAGCCCACTCCCGAGCACCGCGAGCGCATGGAGTACGAGCTTGGCGTGATAAGCTCGATGGGCTTTGTCGACTACTTCCTGATAGTTGCCGACTTCATCGGATACGCCAAGCGGAACGGCATACCGGTCGGACCGGGGCGAGGCTCGGGCGCGGCGTCGATAGTCGCCTACTGCCTCGAGATAACCGACATCGACCCGCTGAAATACGACCTCTACTTCGAGCGATTTCTAAACCCCGAGCGCGTCAGCATGCCCGACTTCGACGTCGACTTCGACCCGATACGCCGCCAGGAGGTCATCGACTACGTCGCCGAGAAGTACGGACAGGACCATGTCGCGCAGATAGTGACCTACGGCACGATGCTCGCGCGCGGAGCGATACGCGATGTCGCCCGCGTGATGGGCATGCCCTACGCCGACGCCGACGCGGTCGCGAAGCTCATCCCGATGAGCCTCGGCATGACCATCTCCAAGGCGAAGGAGCAGTCGAAGGAGCTGATGAACCTCTACGAGAGCGACGAGCGGATAAAGAAGCTCATCGACACCGCCGAGGCGCTGGAGGGCACGCCGCGAAACACCGGCACTCACGCCGCGGGCGTTGTGATAACCCGCGACCCGGTGGACACATACGTTCCGCTCAGCAAGAACGACGAGTCGGTGGTCTGCCAGTACACGATGGTGCCGCTCGAGCAGCTCGGACTGCTCAAGATGGACTTCCTCGGACTGCGAAACCTCACCGTCATCGACGACGCGGAGAAGCTTATACGCAAGACCGACCCCGACTTCGACATATCGAAGGTGGACGAGTTCGACCCCGCGACATACAAGATGCTGTCCGACGGGGACACGCTCGGCGTGTTCCAGCTCGAAAGCGGCGGCATGACAAACGTCGCCATGCAGCTGAAACCCAAGTCGATAGAGGACATAACCGCTCTTGTCGCGCTCTACCGACCCGGTCCGATGGAGCAGATACCCGCCTATCTCGAGGGCGCGCAGCATCCCGACCGCGTGCGCTACAAGCATCCGCTGCTCGAGCCGATACTCAAGGTCACATACGGCGTGGCGGTGTATCAGGAGCAGGTCATGGAGATATTCCGCCGGCTCGCGGGCTACTCGCTCGGCAGGGCGGACGAGGTGCGCCGCGCGATGAGTAAGAAGAAGCACGACGTGCTTCGAGCCGAGCGGGAGAACTTCATCCACGGCAACGCCGACGCGGGGATAAAGGGATGCGTCGCAAACGGCGTGCCCGAGGCGGTCGCAAGCGAGCTGTTCGAGGATCTTCAGAGTTTTGCGAGCTACGCGTTCAACAAGGCACACTCTGCCTGTTATGCGGTGGTGGCGTTCCGCACGGCATACCTAAAGGCAAACTATCCCAAGGAGTATATGGCGGCGCTGCTCACGAGCGTGCTCGACTCGAGCGGCAAGGTGGGCGAGTATATAGGCGAGTGCAAGCGGCTTGGCATAGACGTCCTGCCGCCGGACATAAACGAGTCGGACGACGGCTTCACCGTCTCCGGCGAGAACATCCGCTTCGGACTGGTCGCGGTCAAGAACATCGGCAGAAAATTCATCCTCGAGGTGATGGCGGAGCGCGAGCAGAACGGCAAGTTTACCAGCTTCCAGAGCTTCTGCGAGCGGATGTTTGCCGCCGACATGAACCGCCGCGCGGTGGAGAGCCTGATAAAGGCGGGGGCGTTCGACAAGTTCGGACGCCGAAGCCAGTTGCTCGCCGCGTGTGCGACTATGCTCGAAAACATCGCGTCGTCGCGCTCAAAGCTCGTCGAGGGTCAGATAGACCTGTTCAGCGAGGCCGCGGCGGAGGGCGGATTTTCCTCCGAGACGCCGCTTCCCGACATAGCCGAGTACGACCGTCAGGTGCTCATAGCCTATGAGAAGGAGGTCACCGGACTCTACCTCAGCGGTCACCCGATGGACGCCTATCGCGAGCGGCTGAAGGGCATAAACGCGTCGCGCATCGGTAGGATAATGCTCAGCATGGAGGAGGGGGACGGTGCCTACCGCGACGACCAGGAGGTCACGGTAGCGGGAATGCTCTCGAGCGTGCGCACAAAGCAGACGCGCAGCGGCTCGACCATGGCGTACGCCAATCTTGAGGACGACAGCGGCTCGACCGAGCTGATAATCTTCCCGTCCACCCTCGACCGCGACTCGCAGTATCTGAAAAACGACCTCGCGGTGCTCATTCACGGCAGGATAAGCGTCCGCGACGAGCGCGACCCGCAGATAATCGTCGACCGCTGCGAACCGCTCGACTCGGCGAATCTTCCGCCCGCGAGCGCGACGCTCTACCTGAAGATACCGCAGGAGGAGGGCGCGGTCGCGCGAAAAGTGCGTCCGATGGTGACGATGTTCCCAGGCGACTCGCGCGCGGTGCTCTATTACGAGGACACAAAGCGCAAGCAGGGGACGCGCTGCGACCCGGACGAGCGGCTGCTTTCGCGACTTCGCGAGCTGCTGGGCGAAAGCGGCGTGGTGCTGAAATAGGCTCTTGCAAACCGGCTGAGTTTGCGATAAAATCAGATGGAACCTTGTATCGGGAGGTATTTTATGGAACCTAAAGTCAAGCGCATAGGCGTACTTACGAGCGGCGGCGACGCTCCGGGCATGAACGCGGCTGTCCGCGCGATATGCCGCACCGCGAACTACATGGGCATCGACTGCGTAGGCATACGCCGCGGCTGGAACGGACTTATCAACGGAGACATCCTGCCGCTGGACACGCACAGCGTCAACGGCATAATCACTCGCGGCGGCACGATGCTGTACACCGCGCGCTCCGCCGAGTTTTTGACCGAGGAGGGTCAGAAGCGCGCCGCGCAGACCTGCCGCTTCCTCGGCATGGAGGGTGTGGTCGCGATAGGCGGCGACGGCACCTTCCGCGGCTGCCTCGACCTGTCCAAGCAGGGCATTTCGGTCGTCGGCGTGCCCGGAACCATCGACAACGACATCGCCTGCTCGCACTACACGATAGGCTTCGACACCGCGTGCAACACCGCCATGGAGGCGATAGACAAGCTGCGCGACACCATGCAGTCGCACGAGCGCTGCTCGGTCATAGAGGTCATGGGTCGCCACGCGGGTCACCTCGCACTGTACGTCGGACTTGCCTGCGGCGCGACCGCCGTGCTTGTGCCCGAGCGCCCCTACGACTTCGAGCGCGACGTGCTCGAGAAGATACGCAAGGCGCGGCTCGCCGGACGCACCCACTTCATGATAATCGTCGCGGAGGGCGTCGGCTCGGCGATAGAGCTCGGCGAGCGCATCCACGAGGCGACCGGCATCGACCCGCGCGTGACCGTCCTCGGACACGTCCAGCGCGGAGGAAGCCCGACCGCCCGCGACCGCGTGACCGCGTCCCGCATGGGCTACCTCGCGGTGCAGGTGCTCGCCGAGGGCAAGACAAACCGCATAATCTGCTCGCGTGACGGCGCGATAACCGACATAGACATGGAGGAGGGACTCGCGATGAAGAAGGACCTCAACGCCCTCAGCTATGCCGCGATGGAGGCTTTCACCGGCGCGTAAAAAACGGCATATCGCGTCCGCAAAAGAAAATTCGGCGCGCTATTGATTTTTCCGAAGCGGAACGGTATAATATAGGTAAGTCAGGCAAAATCTGTTATTAAAGGAGTTGTGAATATGCCGCTCGTAGGAACCAAAGAAATGTTCGCAAAGGCGTATAACGGTGGATACGCGATTGGCGCGTTCAACGTCAACAACATGGAGATCATCCAGGGTATCACCGAGGCAGCCAAGGAGGTCAACGCTCCGCTGATACTCCAGGTGTCGAAGGGCGCTCGCGCCTACGCCAACCACACCTACCTCGTCAAGCTCGTCGAGGCAGCGATAATCGAGACCGGACTTCCGATCTGCCTGCATCTCGACCACGGCGACAGCTTCGAGACCTGCAAGAGCTGCATCGACGGCGGCTTCACGTCGGTCATGATCGACGCGTCGTCCAAGCCGTTTGCCGAGAACGTCGAGATAACCAAGAAGGTCGTCGAGTACGCTCACGCCCACGGCGTGGTCGTCGAGGCGGAGCTCGGCACTCTCGCCGGCGTTGAGGACGAGGTCCAGGTCAGCGCCGAGGATTCGAGCTACACCCATCCGGAAGAGGTCGAGGAGTTTGTCTCCAAGACCGGCTGCGACTCGCTCGCGATAGCCATCGGCACTTCGCACGGCGCGTACAAGTTCACCGCCGCCCAGTGCACCCGCAACGAGAAGGGCATCCTTGTTCCGCCTCCGCTGCGCTTCGACGTGCTCGAGGAAGTCTCCAAGCGTCTGCCCGGCTTCCCGATAGTCCTCCACGGCTCCAGCTCGGTGCCGCAGGAGTACGTCAAGATGATAAACGAGAACGGCGGCAAGATGCCGGACGCCGTCGGCATTCCGGAGGAGCAGCTGCGCAAGGCGGCGACCCTGTCGGTCTGCAAGATAAACATCGACTCGGATCTGCGTCTGGCGATGACCGGAACCATCCGTCAGTTCTTCAACGAGCATCCCGAGAAGTTTGACCCGCGTGAGTATCTGAAGCCCGCGCGCGCCAACATCAAGGAGCTTGTCAAGCATAAGCTGACCGACGTTCTCGGCTGCGCAGGCAAGGCGTAAGCGAAAAACCTAACGAAAAAGGACGGTGCAAACGCACCGTCCTTTTTGTGTTGTTGTGTCAGTCTATCCGAAACTTGGCGCTTGCCTCGTAACGCTCGCCGCTGCCGTCCTCGTGCTCGGTGAAGGTCACCCGCAGCCGATAGACCGCGCCCTCCTTCAGCTCAAAACCGTACACGCCGTTCAAACACATGGTGTTCGGAATTTCACCATCGCCGTACTTCTCAAACTCGTATATCCGCTCGACGATGCACTGCCGTATGTAATGCGCGTCCACGCAGAACGCCTCCTTGTCGGCTGTGTAGGCGTCGTCGTATATCTCGTCGCTCAAGTCGCGGTATTCGCCGAGCGACTCGATGTTTTTGTACCCGAACCCGCTCTGTTTCTCAAATTTGATGCTGTCCACCTGCGGGTAGAACGCCCTGCCGCTGTTTATTCGATAGCCGAAATATATTCTGGTGCAGTTTTCACTGACATACCGGCGCGTGCTGACGCAGATGGGCTCGACCGGCTCGTCGGATGCCTCGGGGACGGTGAACTCGAACCCGGCCTCGTACCGCTCGCTGCCGCTTGAGCCCATCGAATATTTGCTGTATTGATTAGGATTTTCGCTCAGGAAGTATTCGTAGAAGGTGTACATCACACAATATGTCCCCGGCGTGTCGAGCGGCATGGACGAGAGCTGCGTACCGCCCTCCTCCGAAGTGACCAGCCTGTCCGGTATGCCGGTGAACAGCAGCATACGCCCCGGTTCCGCGTCGCGCGCCTCTCCGAACTCCACCCACTCGCCGTCCTCCAGCCGATATAACGTGCCGAGCGAGCGAAAGTTTATGTGCCCGCTTATGTCGCCGGGGGTGAAGGTCTGCCTGCCCTCCCGCCACGGCGCGAGACCGATGGTGTAGTAGCGGTCGGGGTCGGCGCTCTGAAAGTGGAGCATGGCGCTCCAATCGGTATAGTAGTCGTACATGTACGCGCGCAGCAGATGCGCGTCCTTGCCGATGAGCTTCAGCTCATGGCGGTCGCTCGGACGGAACACCCTGCCATCGTTCGGAGCGGGGCGGAGGAAGCAGACCGAGATGAGCGCGAACAGTATGACGGTGATTATCAATGCCGTGCGGCGTTTCATGGCGACACCTCCCGAAGATATTTGTATTTCTATGCCTATTATACTATAAATCGTACCAAAGCGCAACAAAAAGGACGGTGCAAACGCACCGTCCTTTTTGTGTTGTTGTGTCAGTCGCCGTCGGATTCGTCTGCCACATTGACCGAAACAGGCAGACGGTCTACTTCAATGGGTTTCGACTGCTCGTCGACCAGCTTCAACCTGAAAGTGACTGTTCCGTCCTCGTTTTCTACGGGGTCGAGAGCTATATAGACGCTGCCTTCGGATGCTTCGGGCGCTGCTAACTCGCTCACGGTCACGTCTCCCATGCGATAGCTTATAGTATTGCCGCATTCGGCGCAGCGGAACATTACGCTTGAGTCCCAGCTGTACTCCTTGCCGTCCTCCACAAAGCTGCCGCCGGCGCCCTTGCTGACGAAGTAAAACTTGTCCGAACCGCACTCTGTTGTGACGATTTTACCGTCCACAATCTCTCCCTTACCCGGGCACTGCAACGGATGAATCGACGTGCTGACCTCCGGCGACCAGAGTATATCCCACAGCTCGGGGTCGTACTCGCAGAAGGCGTAGACAGGCATGGTGCCGATGGTGGATATGCCGAGTACATTGTATTCCACTCCCTGCTGCAAGTCAGCAGGATCGGTTATTATCTCCAGGTTCTGGACATACTCCTCCATCGCCGCTATCTCCTCGTCGACGTTGAACTCGGGCGGATTTTCACGCGCATCGTCCAACTCCTCGGGGGTCATGCTTGCCATCCTCTCCGCCGCGGGACCTATCGTGATGAGCCCAAGTTCAAAGGCGGCTGCTGTCCCAATCGCCCCTATCGCCGCAGCTGCGACCACCGCAACCGCGACCCTGCGCCACACACGCGTCGGCTTCTGCGCACCTTCGAGCAGCGACGCCGCGTCGGGCAGACCGTCGGTCGACACCTGCTCCAAAAAGTCTCGATTTGTCATTGTATCACCTCAAAACTCAAAGTTTTCGCGTATTTTCCTTATCAGTCTGTACAGCCTCGATTTGACGGTGGACTCGGGTATCCCCAGCTCGGCGGCTGTCTCCGCAAGCGTCAGCTCCGCGCCGAAGTGGAGGTAGAACACCGCCCGCGCGTCCTCGCCTTCGCCGTCGACGAACGCCCGCACCCGCTCGGCAAGGTCGCGCCGCGCCACCTCGTCCTCGAGGTCGAAGCCGTCGGACAGCCATCGCTCAAGCTCCTCGCCGTCGTCGCTCTCGAACTCGAGCGAAATCTCGGCCGCGCTCTGCCGTCGATGGCGCTTGGATAGCCGCGACTTCGCGAGATTCCGCACAAACGCCGCCTCGTTGTCGATGTAGCCGACTCCCTTGCGACGCAAGGTTTTCAGCAGCTCCTCGTACACCTCCTGAAAGAGGTCGTGAGCCTCATCCGCACCCGCATGCGCGCGAAGCCATCCGAGCGTCTGCCGCGCCGTCAGGTCGTATATCCTGCAAAACTCGTCTTTTGTCTCCTGCCGCACCCCATCACCTCATTTCTCGGACGTCCTGTGTTATATGTGCCGCGCTCGGCGGAAAAAGTTTCAAAAAAATCCGTCCCTTTCCCGGGGACGGATTTTTGCACATTTTCGCTCTTATTCCAGCTTGAAATCGTCGTCGGTAAGCCCGCGGGTCACAAGCTGCGGCTTTTTCAGCGGCGTGCGCTTGAGCGGGTCGTATTTGAAGCGGCGGCACTGTCCCTCCGCGTCGACGATGCCCTTCTTCTCGCAGGCGACGGTGAAGTCGTCCACGCGAGCGGCGCGCGCGCAATATGCGCACTTCGGTTCGATATTCTTGCGAAACAGCACTGCCTCACCGCCTTTTGCTTGCTTTGAGTAACGAATGACGCAAAGCCGACTTGCCCGCCCGCGCATCCGTCCAACGCCATTATATCACGCGCGGCGGCGGCTCACAACCCCTTTTTGCGATATTTGTGCAGCGCGCACCCGAGCCACAGCCATCCGACGCCGATAACCGCGCCGCCCGCGCTCATCGCGAGCGCCGTCGGGAGGGTCATCGACGCCGCGCCCGCGACCTGTTCGGCGAGGTAGGCGGACACCGGCTTCGCAAGACCGAGCGCGCCGCTGACGCACCACACGAGCGCCGCCGAGATAACGCCGTGCAGTAGCTTGCCGAGGATGTACGTCTTTGTCGAAAGCCCGCTCCGTCCGATGAAGCTGAGCACCTGGCAGTGGACGCTGAGTCCCGCCCAGCCGAGCATGAACGCCGCGAGCGCGAGTTCGGTGCGCATCCCGACTGCTGCTCCTTTCAGCGACCACACGCCGCTTGAAATTTCGATAAGCCCGGTCAGCAGCTGTCGGACGGTCGTCTCGTCGACAAAGGGCAGGCGTGCGGCGAGCGACGCGACGAACGGTATCGCGCCGGTGAGGCAGAGCATCTTTATCACGACGGTGAAGAATATCACAAACGCGCATATGGCAAGCGTTGAGCCGAGCGCGCCCGCCACGCTGTTTGAAAACGCGGGGGCAAGCCCGACCGCCTGCGACGGCGCGGCAAGGCGGCTGTCGCTCGCCGACGAGTTTCGTCCCCAGAAGCGGAACACTATGCCGACGAGTATCGACGCGACGGCGTGCGCGAGGTAGAGCAGCAAGCCGACGCCGCTCGAGCCGAACACTCCCGCGCCGACCACGCCGAGGATGAACGCCGGACCGGAGTTGTTGCAGAACGCGAGCATCCGCTCCGCCTCGGTGCGAGTGCAGAGACCGCCCTCGTAGAGCGAGATCGCGGTCTTCGCGCCGGTCGGATAGCCGCCGACAAACCCGAGCGCGAGAGCCGTCGCGCACGCGCCGCTCACCCCGAACAGCGGACGCATCACCCGCTCGAACGCCGCGCCGACATACTTAGCGAAGCCCAGCTCGACTATCATCTGCGACAGCACGAAGAAAGGGAACAGCGAGGGTATTATCACGTCGGCGCAGAGCCGAAGCCCGTCCTTTGCGTAGGTTATCGCGTCGTTTGGGCGCAGTATCAGTGCGAGCATCGCGCACCCGACGAGCAGAGCCGACGCGGCGCGCCCCGCGCGATGTCGAAGTTTTCCCACCGTATCACCTCCTTTTACGGGTAGACAGACAATAATACGCCGCCGCTCGGCGCATTATCCGTGCATACGCGGCATAAATTTGCATGAGTGAATGGCGAGGAGGCGCGAGATGAAGAAACCTGTCAAGAATGCGCTTTTCCATGTGGCGGAGGCGTTCGACCTGCCCGCCGACGCGGTGGCGGGGGTAGCCCGAGTGGAGATAGTCGGCGCGCGGGAAATCATCGTGGCAAACCACGGCGGCATAATCGAGTATACGCCCGAGCTGGTCGCGGTAAGCGGAGGCGAGGCGATAATCGAGGTGCGCGGCGTGGGGTTTGAGCTGCTGTCGATGAGCGCGACCGAGCTGTCGGTGCGCGGTAGGATATTTTCGGTGGAATTCAAGTATTGAGGTGACGGGATGCTGAAGGTCGTCAACTTTTTTCGGGGATACCTTGAGGTGCGGGTCAGCGGGCCGTATCCCGAGCGATTCCTGAACATATGCGCGCGGAGCGGCGTCGCGTTCTGGCGGCTGAAGCGCACGCCGGAGGGCGACTACATCGCGCGGGTGCGCCGTCAGGGACTCGCGCCGCTGACAAACCTCGCCGAGCGCGCGCTCTGCACTGTTAAGGTCGAGCGCAGCGTCGGCATGCCTTTCTTTCTCATGCGATTTGCGCACAGATACGCGTTCATAATCGGCATGATACTCTGCGTCGCCGCGGTGTGGACTACGTCGCTTCGGCTGTGGGAGTTCGAGGTGGTGGGCTGCGAGACGACCACCGAGGCGGAGGTGCTGTCCACGCTCGAGGAGCTGGGCGTCGGAGTGGGCACGCTGCGAAGCGACGTGGACGTCGACCTGCTCGAGACCGAGATGCTGCTGAAGATGCGCGAGCTGCGGTGGTTTACGATAAACATGACCGGCAGCCACGCGACGGTGGAGCTTCGCGAGCGCGCGCCGGTGCCGGATATGCTCGACCGCTCGTCGCCGTCGAACGTGCTCGCGAGCCGCGCGGGGGTGGTAGAGAGCGTCGTCGCGCTGGAGGGTGACCCGCTGGTGCAGCCGGGCGCGACGGTGCAGGAGGGCGAGCTGCTGATAAGCGGCGTTCGCGACATGAATAATGAGAAGATAGGCACCAGCTACGGCGTGAATCTCGTGCGCGCGAGGGGGGAGGTCATCGCCCGAACATGGTACGTTCTGAGCGCGGAAGCGCCGCTTGTCGTGCGCGAAAAGACCTACACCGGGGTGACCGAGACCCGTCGAAGCGTAATTATCGGAAAAAATCGCATAAATCTTTTTCTAAACAGTGGAATTTCGCCTGCCGAATGTGATAAAATGGTAGAGAGGTCGAGGCTGGTCATACCCGGCGGACTTGCGCTGCCTATCGTGATAGAGACCACGACCTGCTCGGAGTATACGTCCGCCGAAGTCGAACGCGATGCCATCGACGTGGAGGACGAGCTGAGAGAGGCGCTCACCGACCGTCTGGCACTTGCGACCGACGGCGAGGTGATAAGCGCCGACTTCGAGTTTACCGAGGCGGACGGGATGCTCGTCGCAGTGATGACCGCCGAGGTGCGGGAGGACATAGCGAAAGAAGTGGAGATACCCTTTTCGGGTGTGGATACGGAGGAAAATGGATGATAGAACAGATAATAGACATTGAACGAATAGACGACATGATAGGCATATTCGGGTCGTTTGACGAGAATATGCGCGAGGTGGAGAAGGAGACCGGCGCAAGCGTGATAAGCCGCGGCAACGAGCTGAAGATAAGCGGCGAGCCGGAGCAGGTGATGCTTGCGGCAAAGGGGATAAACTCGCTTCTCGACCTGGTGTCGCGCGGCGAGACGATAGACCTCGGCACGGTGCGCTATGTGATAGGACTGGCGCGCGACGGCCGGGAGAAGGAGGTCGCCGAGGTCGCGCGCGACGTGCTCTGCGTCACCGCCAAGGGCAAGCCGATAAAGCCGAAGACGGTGGGACAGAAGCACTACGTCGACGCGATACTCAAAAACACGATAACCATAGGCGTCGGACCGGCGGGCACCGGCAAGACCTATCTCGCGGTCGCGGCGGCAGCGGCGGCATTCCGCTCGAAACAGGTCAGCCGCATAATCCTCACCCGACCGGCGGTGGAGGCGGGCGAGAAGCTCGGATTTCTGCCCGGCGACCTTCAGAACAAGGTCGACCCCTACCTCCGCCCGCTGTACGATGGACTGTTCGAGATGTTCGGCGCGGAGGGCTACGCCAAGAACCTGGAGCGCGGGAACATCGAGGTCGCGCCGCTCGCGTACATGCGCGGACGCACGCTCGACGACAGCTTCATCATCCTCGACGAGGCGCAGAACACCTCGCGCGAGCAGATGAAGATGTTCCTCACCCGCATCGGCTTCGGCTCGAAGGTGGTCATCACCGGCGACGTGACGCAGATAGACCTGCCGCGCGACAAGACGAGCGGTCTCAAGGACGCGATACGCATACTCGAGGGCATAGACGACATCGCGATATGCCAGCTGACCGCAAAGGACGTCGTGCGCCATGTGCTCGTGCAGAAGATAATCGCGGCGTACGAGAAGGCGGAGAAGGCAGCGGCGAGCAGTAAGCGCCCGATGCCGATAAAGCGCAGATGAGCGCGCGCAAGACCCACCGCGTGGGGGTGTCAGCCTACGGCGCCTCGGCGACCGTCGAACAGAAGCGGATACTTCGCCGAGCGGTGGAGGGCGCGCTTGCGAGCGAACACATTGACACGCCCTGCGCGGTGGAGATATACACCACCGATGACGAGGGCATACACGCGCTGAATCTCGAGCGGCGGGGAGTGGGCAAGCCCACCGACGTGCTGAGCTTTCCGATGTTCGAGCTTGAGGTGGGCGAGCAGCCAAGCCCCGAGCCGTGGGAGCTGGACGAAAACGGCCGCGTGCTGCTCGGCGAGATGGTGATAAGCCTCGAGCGCGCGGCAAAGCAGGCGGAGGAGTACGGACACAGCCTCGAGCGCGAACTCGCTTTTCTGGCGGTGCACTCGACGCTGCACCTGCTCGGATACGACCACGAGCGCGGCGAGAAGGACGAGAAGCTGCAATTTCGCAGACAGGAAGAGATTCTGGACGAAATGGGGATAAGACGTGGGAATTAAGAAGTTTTTCGGCGCGGTTCGTGACGCGTGGCACGGCATCTGCGACGCGGTGGAGCTTGGGCGGAACATACGCATCGAGCTGCTCGCGGCGGCGTGGGCGCTGCTGCTGGTGTGGACAAGCGGTTACGGAAAGTGGTACTACATAGCGGTGCTCGGCGTGTGCGCGCTGGTGCTCTCCGCCGAGTGCATGAACACCGCCGTGGAGAAGCTCTGCGACCGCGTGACCGCCGAACGCGACGAGCTTATACACAAGGTGAAGGACATGGCGGCGGGCGCGGTGCTTATCTGCGCGGTCGTCGCGCTCTGCGTCGGACTGTTCCTGTTCGTCGACCTCGACTTCTGGAAGGCGGTGCTCCATAACATCGGAGACAACAAGGGATGGGCTGCCGTCGCGCTCGTCGTGATACCGCTCGGCGCGTTTGTGATGGCGTTCCTGCCGCCGAAAGCGGACAAGTCCGAGGTGGAAAATTCGGAAGAAAAAAGCGAGGAAAGTCCCGAAAACGGGGAGGATAAAGAGAATGGCGATAACTAAAAACGGAATGTATGTCATATGCGGACGCCCGAACGTCGGCAAGTCGACGCTTGCGAACGCGCTCGCGGGAGAGAAGGTGGCGATCGTCAGCTCAAAGCCGCAGACCACCCGCAACCGCATCACCGCGGTCTGCGAGCGAGGGGACACGCAGTTTGTGTTTATGGACACGCCAGGCTTTCACAAGGCGCGGAACAAGCTCGGCGAGTATATGAACGACGTAGTGCGCGAGAGTGTGACGGACGTGGACGCGGCGGTGCTCGTCGTCGAGCCGGAAGCGGAGGTGGGCAAGCCGGAGGCGATACTGATAGACCGCATCCGCGAGATGGGGCTGCCCGCCGTGCTTGTCATCAACAAGCGGGACACGATAAAGCCGCCGGAGGTGCTCGGCGTGATAGCCGCGTATCAGAAGGCGTACGACTTTGCCGAGTACCTGCCAATCTCGGCGAAAAACAATGAGGGCGTGGACACGCTTCTCGACGTGCTTGAGCGCTTTGCGCAGGAGGGCGGCGCGCTTTACCCCGAGGACATGGCAAGCGACCAGACCGAGCGTCAGATAGCCGCCGAGGTGATACGCGAGAAGATGCTGATATGCCTCGAGCGCGAGGTGCCGCACGGCGTCGCGGTCGCGATAGACCGATACGAGCGGGAGGACGGTATACTGAACATATCCGCGACCATCTACTGTGAAAAGGAGAGCCACAAGGGGATAATCATCGGCGCGAAGGGAGCTATGCTGAAACGCATAGGCGAGCTTGCGCGGGAGGAACTTGAGAGCGCTCGCGGCGAGAAGATATTCCTCGAGACGTGGGTCAAGGTCAAGGAGAACTGGCGGGACAGCATAGCTCAGCTGAAAAACTTCGGTTATGCCGAATCCTGAGCGCGGGCTTATGCGCGGACTGGTTCTGCGCGAGGTGGACTACCGCGACAGCGACCGTATGCTGACCATCCTCACCGCCGAGCGGGGAAAAATATCCGCAAAGGCGCGCGGCGCGCGACGCAAGAACTCGCTGCTCGGCGCGGGGACGCAGCTTCTGGTCTACTCCGAGTTTGCGATATTCGAGGAGCGCGGGCGGATGACCGTAGACTCCGCCGAGCCGCTGGAGCTGTTTTTGGGACTGCGAAAGGACATCCTGCGGCTGTCGCTTGCGAGCTACATGGCGGAGGCGCTCGACGCGGCGGCGCCCGAAAACTCGCCGTCCGGCGCGCTGCTCTCCGACGCGCTGAACCTGCTCTACGCGCTCAGCCGAGGGCTCAAACCGGAGGCGCTGATAAAGGCGGCGTTTGAGCTGCGCGCGGCTGCGATATGCGGGTTCATGCCCGAGCTGACCGCCTGCGCCGAGTGCGGGGACGCCGACCCGTCCGAGCCGGTACTCGAGCTGATGAGCGGCGAGCTGAAATGCAAACAGCACGCGCACTCGTCGTATGCCGAACTGGACGCGCCGTCGCTCGCAGCCGCGCGGTATCTGATGCAGGCGGACAGCAAGAAGATGCTTGCTTTCGACCTGACCGGCGGCAGTCTCGAGCGGCTGGGCATCGCGGCGGAGAACTACTTTCTCGTGACGATGGAGCGCGGGTTCTCGACGCTGGATTTCTACAAGAGTTTATAACATATTCTGAACGGAAAGGGACGAAAATGGAGGACAAACTTTACGAAAAATCGCTGAGGACGCTCGAGCTTCCGAGCGTTCTCGATATGCTCGCAGCCGAGTGCCGAAGCCCGGCGGCAAAGGAGCGTGCGCTTGCGCTCGAGCCGGCGACGACGCTTATCGACGCGCGCGAGCGGATGGCGGAGACGACGGCGGCGTGGCGGATGCTTTCGCGCATAGGCGGTCCGAGCCTTTCGGCAATAGGCGACTGCATCGGAAACGTGCGCAGAGCCGAGCGCGGCGGCGCTTTGAGCATGCCCGCGCTGCTCGAGATAGCGGCGACGCTCGGCGCGATACGTCGGCTGAAGGAATACGGCGAGAGCGACGGCGCCGAGACCGGCGTGCTCGCGAACTACTTCTTCTACCTCCAGCCGAACAAGTATCTGGAGGAGGGCATCACCCGTGCGATAATCAGCGAGGACGAGATGGCGGACGCGGCTAGCGCCGAGCTTGCGTCGATACGCCGAAAGATACGCGCCGCAAACGGCAAGGTGCGCGACGCGCTGCAAAAGATAATCACGTCGCCGACCTACTCGAAGGCGCTGCGCGAGCCGATAATCACGCAGCGGTCGGGACGTTATGTCGTGCCGGTCAAGTCGGAGAACAAGGGGGACATCGCGGGACTTGTCCACGATGTCAGCTCGTCCGGCTCGACCTTCTTCGTCGAACCGGCGGCGGTGGTCAGCCTCAACAACGAGATACGCGAGCTTGAGGCGAAGGAGAAGGAGGAGATCGAGCGGATACTCGCCGAGCTGTCCGCCGAGGTGGGCGCGCACGCCGAGCCCATTTCGGAGGGCTACAAGGCGTATGTCCACCTCGACTGCGTGTTCGGCAGGGCGAGGCTCGCCGACAGGATGCGCGCGTCCGAGCCTGAGTTCAGCGACGACGGTCTGCTCGAACTCAAAAAGGCGCGCCATCCGCTGATACCGCGCGAGAAGGTCGTGCCGATAACCGTGATGCTCGGCGGCGAGTTCGACACCTTGGTCGTGACCGGGCCGAACACCGGCGGCAAGACGGTCACGCTGAAAACCATCGGACTGTTCTCGATAATGGCGGCGTGCGGACTGTTCATCCCCGCCGAGGAGGGCTCGAGAGTGCCGGTGTACAGCGGAGTGTACGCCGACATCGGCGACGAGCAGTCGATAGAGCAGTCGCTTTCCACCTTCTCGTCGCACATGACGAACATCGTGGCGATATTTAAGTCGGCAAAGCCCGGTTCTCTGATACTCTTTGACGAGCTTGGCGCGGGCACCGACCCGGTCGAGGGCGCGGCGCTTGCGGTGTCGATAATCCTCGGCGCGCGTGCGCTCGGTGCAAACGTGGCGGCGACAACACACTACGCCGAGCTGAAGGAGTTCGCGCTCACCACCGACGGGGTGGAGAACGCGAGCTGCGAGTTCGACGTCGAGACGCTGCGCCCGACCTATCGCCTGCTTATTGGTGTGCCCGGACGCTCGAACGCGTTTGCGATATCCCGCCGTCTGGGACTAGGCGAGGACATAATCGCGGCGGCGGAGGGACTGGTCGGCAGCGGCGAGAAGTCGTTCGACAACGCGCTTAGCCGCCTCGAGACCGAGAAGAAAGAGCTTGAGGCGCTGCGCGAGGAGCAGTCAAAACTCCGGCGCGAGGCAGCCGACGCGGTCGCGAAGGCGCGCAAATTCCACTCGGACGCGCAGAAGGAGAAGGAACGCGCCCGCGACCGCGCACAACTCGAGGCGCAGCGTATAATAGAGCAGGCGCGCGCGGAGGGCGAGGCAGCGCTCCGCGAGGTGGAGGAGCTTCGCAATCAGCTTCTCAAGTCGGTGGACGCCGAGAAGTCGGCGGAGGCGCTGAACCGCACCCGCACCGCGCTTCGCACCAAGCTGAACGCCGCCGAGGAGGAGCATCGCCGCCGCGGCGGGCAACCTGCCGAGCAGCCGAAGCGCAAGGCGTCGCGTCCGCTTGAGGTGGGGGACAGCGTGAAGATACTCTCCACCGGTGCGGTCGCCACGGTGACGGCTCTGCCCAAGGACAAGGGAGGCAAGATAAGCGTGTCGCTCGGCGCGATGACGATAACGCTCGACCCGCGCGACGTTGAGCTGACCGAGCCGCCGAAGAAGCAGGAGGGCTATGTGATAGCGCCCAAGCGGGGCAACTCCACGCGCGACGTAAAGAGCGAGCTCGACCTGCGCGGACAGACGGTCGGCGAGGCGCTCGAGGAGCTGGACGCGTTCATCGACGCGGCGGTGATGGCGGGGCTTCCGTCGGTCACGATAATCCACGGCAAGGGAACGGGCGCTCTGCGGACAGCCGTTACCGAGCAGCTGAAGGGCGACCGCCGCGTGCGCGAGTATCGCATGGGAAGGTTCGGCGAGGGCGAGATGGGCGTCACGATAGTCGAGTTTTGACAAGATGTTCGACCGAAAATCAAGCTGAAATTTTTACAAAAGAAGCGCGCGCACAATTCTCAGCTTTGGGCAAACGTACGAATATGTTGGCATGAGCGGTTAAAGCGCGAAAAAAGGTTGACTTTCGGTGCTCGAATCTGGTATCATCATCGTGGTAATCCAATGGACTTTGGACAGTGAATGTGTACAGAATTTCGGGAGGTTATCGCAATTATGGTCACGAAAGAAGTAGTAGTTAACAATCAGGTGGGGCTTCACGCCCGTCCGGCTACCTTTTTTATTCAGAAGGCAAACGAGTTCAAGAGCGGCATCTGGGTCGAGAAGGACGAGCGTCGCGTGAACGCGAAGAGCCTGCTTGGCGTGCTTTCGCTTGGCATCATCAAGGGAACGAAGATAACGATAATCGCGGACGGCGCGGACGAACAGCAGGCTGTCGACACGCTGGCGGCGCTCATCGAGTCGAACTTCTCCGAGTAAGTTTTTCATTCGCGGAAAAATCCCGTCCCCCATCGGACGGGATTTTTTGTCAACTCAGGGGCAGAATGCGGAGGGCGGACGGTGGACGAGAGAATAGAGCGGCTCAAAAAGAAGGTGCTTTCGCTGCCGTTTGAGCCGGGCGTGTACATCATGCTCGATAAGAGCGGCGAGGTCATATACGTCGGCAAGGCGAAGAAGCTGAAAAACCGCGTAAGCTCGTACTTTCAGGATCAGCAGTCGCACACCGACAAGACGCGTAAGCTCGTAAGCCATATAAACGACTTCAACTATATCGTCGCGGCGAGCGAATATGAGGCGCTGATGCTCGAGTGTTCGCTGATAAAGCGCCATCAGCCGCAGTACAACATCCTGCTGAAAGACGGCTCGGTGCTGCACTACATCCGCGTGGACACTCGCGACGAGTACCCCAAGTTTACGCTGTCCACCTCCCCCAAGGAGGACGGCGCGACCTGGTTCGGACCGTACTACGGCAGGCATATGGCGCGCACCGCGCTCGAGGCGCTTGTCGAGGCGCTCAAGCTGCCCGACTGCTCGCGCGTGTTTCCGCGAGACATCGGCAAGGGTCGACCCTGCCTCAACTTCCACATGAACCGCTGCATGGCGCCCTGCACCGGCAAGTTCACAAAGGACGACTACCGCGCGCTTATCGACGAGGGCATCGCGCTGCTCAGCGGCAAGGGTGCGGACGTGGTCGAGCAGCTGAAAGCCGAGATGGCGGATGCCGCCGAGAACCTGCTGTTCGAGAAGGCGGCGGTGCTGCGCGACCGAGTAAACGCGGTCGAGAGGCTTAGCCAGCGGCAGCACGTCATTGCGGGCGGAGCGCCGGACACCGACGTGTTCGGGTTCTACTCGGCGGCGAGGAGCTGCGTGTCGGTGCTGCGCTACATGGACGGCGCGCTTGCCGACAAGGAGGCGACTGTCATCGAGCAGGCGGTGGAGGAGGACGGCGCGGAGATACTCGACGCGTTCATCACGCAGTATTACATGGCGAAGACCGCGCCGCCGCGCACGATACTGCTTCCGTTCGAGATAGAGAACCGCGAGAACCTGGCAAAGATGCTGTCCGAGCGCGTCGGGCGCAAGGTGGAGATACTGGTGCCCCAGCGCGGCGAAAAGATGGAGCTTATGCGCCTTGCCGCGAAGAACGCGCGCGAGGAGGCGGAGCGGGTGACGACCGGTCAGGACCGCGCCGCGCGTGGGCTAGAGCTGCTGCGGACGGCGCTCGGGATGGAGACCGCCCCCGCGCGCATCGAGGCGTTCGACGTGTCGAACATGGCGGGGCGGGACGTCGTCTCGTCGATGGTGGTCGTCGAGCACGGACAGCCGAAGAAGTCGGCGTACCGCCGCTTCAAGATGAAAACCATCGAGGGTCAGGACGACTACGCGTCGATGCGCGAGACGATAGTTCGGCGGTATCAGCGGGCGATAGACGGCGACGAGAAGTTCCTGCCCACGCCCGAGCTGATGCTGATAGACGGCGGCGAGGAGCACGCTCGGGTAGCGCGCGATGCCGCGACCGAGCTCGGATTTTCACCGGTGATATACGGCATGGTCAAGGACAATCGCCACCGCACCCGCGCGCTGATAAGCCCGGACGGCCGCGAGATAGGGATAGCCCAAAACCCGCAGCTTTTCGGATTTGTGGGCAGAATACAGGAGGAGGCGCACCGCTTCGCGATAACCTACAACCGCGAGCTGCGCTCGAAGAAGCTCTACGGCTCCGAGCTTGAGAAGATAGAGGGGGTGGGCAAGTCCCGCCGCGCCGCGCTTCTGAAAAAGTTCGGCTCGGTAAAGAAGATATCGGCGGCGAGCGTGGACGAGCTTGCGGAGACGGTCACCCGACCGGCGGCAGAGGCGGTATACCGCCACTTCCACCCGTCGGAGGAAGGAGAGAAACAATGAGAGTTATAACAGGCACCGCGCGGGGACGCGCACTCAAGACGCTCGACGGACTTCACACCCGTCCGACCGCGGGCAAGGTCAAGGAGGCAATGTTCAGCATCCTGCACTTCGAGTTGGAGGGACGCCGCGTGCTCGACCTGTTCGCAGGCTCGGGACAGCTCGGCATCGAGGCGCTGAGCCGCGGCGCGCGCGAGTGCGTGTTCGTCGACAATGACCGCTCGGCGATAGCCATTGTGCGCGACAACGTGAAAAAGTGCGGCTTTGAGGCGCAGTCGCAGATAGTGCAGGGCGACTACGCGGGCTATCTCAAGCGCGGCGAGAAGTTCGACATCATCCTCGTCGACCCGCCGTACGCTGACAAATTGTGGAAAAGGACGCTCGAAATTGCGGCAAGATTTGACACGCTGAATTTCGGTGGTATAATAGTGATTGAGAGCGAGGCGGACGATGCCCTTCCGGAGAGGGTGGACACGCTCGTTCGCGGTCGCGTGTACGGCTACGGCCGCACCAAGCTCACCGTCTACACACGTTCGGAGGAGGAGGATGCCGATGACGGCGATATTTCCGGGCAGCTTTGATCCGGTGACGCTCGGACATCTGGACATGATTCGCCGCGCCGCCGCGATATTCGACAGGGTCGTGGTCGCGGTGATGCACAACAGCCACTCGCAGAAGTCGTCGCTGCTCACACCGGATGAGCGCGTGGAGCTTATCCGCGAGGCGGCGAAGGACATCGACGGCGTGGAGGCGGTGCTGTTCGAGGGCTTCACCCGAGACCTGTGCGAGAAGTACCGACCGTGCGTGCTCGTCAAGGGAGTGCGGAACGTGCGCGACTTCGACTACGAGTGCGAGATAGCCGCCGCGAACCGATTCGCCGGCGCCGCCGACACCCTGTTCCTTCCGGCGGGCGAGGAGTACGGCAATGTCAGCTCGACTATCGTCCGCGAGTTTTTGAAGTACGGCGCGGACATATCAAGGCTCGTTCCCGAATGCGTTCGGGTAAAACTTGAATCGAAAAACTAAAACACTTCGCGACTTAAGAGAGGAGAAAACCACATGGAACATGAAATCGAACAGCTTTTGGAGCAACTGACTACTCTTATCAACGACGGATTCTCGCTCGGACGCTCGAAGTGTTTGCTTGACCGCGAAAAACTGCTCGATCTCATCGAGGAGATAAAGGCGGAGTTCCCCGCCGAGCTTGAGCAGGCGCGCAACATCACGGCGGCGAAGAACGAGATAATAGGCACCGCAAAGCGCGAGGCGGAGGCCATCAAGCGTGCGGCGGAGGAGCGCGCGCGCCAGATGGTATCGAACGAGAGCATAGTCGCGGCTGCGCGCCAGAAGGCAAACGAGATGGTCGCCGCCGCCGAGCAGAAGACAAAGGAGCTTCGCCTCACCACCAACCGCTATGTCGACGACGCGCTTGCTCGTGTGGAGGACGCACTCGGCGAGGCGCTGAACGAGGTCAAGACCTCGCGCGGCAACTTCAAGCAGGCGAGCAAATAAGTTCGTCGAATCGCGGATATAGGACGAAAAACCGGAACATACATTCGATTTTGTGAGGAGTCACCGACTGCGGTGGCTCCTTTTTTGCGCACAGGTTTACATAAACAGGCAACTTTTTGCGGAAATTTCAAAATTCGTTAAAATCGTGTTTGGACATTAGAATTATTTTGGTGTGACCGAGCCGCCCTACATCTTGTGGTTACGCTTGAATTGATAACACTAGATGTACGCCAAAAATAAGTGTAACCCGCAAAGTGTGACCAAACCGCAACTCGAACAAGTGTTTTTGTTAGTGAAAAACAGTCCTTTAGCGGCTTTTTGGCGCTTAATCGAGAAAAAAGTTCAAAAAAGGGACTTGCATTTTTCCACAGGAATGAGTATACTATCCATGTAAGTGGGGAGAAGTGGTGAATTGACCCCATAAAGTGGTGAGAGGTGGAAAATGACAGGCAACTGGCGCTGCACGCTTGACGTGAAAGGACGTCTCGCAGTTCCCTCCAAGCTTAGGAGCGAGCTGGGAGAGCGTTTTCATGTCACGAAGGGCGCGGAGGGCTGTCTGACCGCCTACTCGGACGAGTCGTGGCGCGAGATGTCGGAGCGCATCAAGACCTATCCGAGCGCGAGACAGAGGGTGCTTCGCCGAATGTTGTTTGCCAGCGCCGCCACTTGCGAGCCGGACGCGCAGGGACGCATACTCATACCCAAGGAGCTGCGTGACTACGCGGGTCTCGGCAAGGACGTCACCTTCATCGGAGTGGACGAGAGCGCGGAAATTTGGGACACCGCCAAGTGGGAGGCGTTCAATGAGTCACTCACGGCGGACGACCTCGCCGCCGCTCTGGACGAGATCTGATGGAGAGCGGCGGAAAATTCACCCACCGTCCGGTGCTGCTCGACGAGTGCATCGACGCGCTCGCGATAAAGCCGAACGGACGCTACGCCGACCTGACGCTCGGCCGCGCGGGGCACTCGAGAGAGATCGCGCGTCGGCTGACCGACGGAGGCAGGCTCTACGGAATCGACCGCGACGAGACGGCGATAGTCGAGGCGGGGGAGAACCTCCGCGAGTTTGCGGACAGGGTGGAGCTGATACGCTGCGACTTTCGGTTCGCGGCGGACGAGCTTCGCAGGCGCGGGGTCGACTCGCTCGACGGAGTGCTCATGGACCTGGGAGTGTCCAGCCCGCAGCTTGACGATAAGTCGCGCGGATTCAGCTACATGGCGGACGCGAAGCTGGACATGCGGATGGACAGGAGCGCCAGCTTAAGCGCCTACGAGGTGGTCAACGACTGGGACGAGGCGGAGCTTGCGCGCATCCTTCGCGACTACGGCGAGGAGCGGTTCTCCGGTCGGATAGCGGCGGAGATAGTCCGCTCGCGGCCGATCGAGACGACGTTTCAGCTGGTGGACGCGATAAAGCGAGCGCTTCCGGCGGCGGCTAAGAGGGAGGCACAGCATCCCGCGAAACGCAGCTTTCAGGCGATACGCATCGCGACCAACGACGAGCTCGGAGCGCTTCGCGACGGACTGGAGAGCATTTTCGGGCTGATGGCGCACGGCGGACGGATGGCTGTGATAAGCTTCCATTCGCTTGAGGACAGGATAGTCAAGAACTTCTTTTCGGACAAGGCAAAGGGCTGCATCTGCCCGCCGGATTTTCCGGTGTGCGTGTGCGGACACAAGCCGGAGATTTTGCAGATAACCAAGAAGCCGATAGTTTCGACAGAGCGGGAACTGAACGAAAACCCACGGGCGCGCAGCGCGAAGCTCCGCGTCGGCGAGAAAATCTAAACGAGGACGGGGGATAAGCAATGCAGTCGGAGGCGATAAATCGCAATTACGGTGAGAGCGTGGCATATGATCTGTCGCGCTTTGACAACCGCAGGATAGTGCGCGAGGCGCTCGCAAACGAGGCGGTGGTCACGCCGGATATGCCGCGCGCGCACACTCGTGCGAAGGCTAAGACGGAGGCAAAGGCGAAGCCGTTTTTGCGCATAACCCCGTTCACGATAGTGAGCTATGTCGTTATAATCGCGCTCGTGCTGATGATAGTCATGAACTACATGACCCTCAACGAGATAGCGGTGGACACCTCGCGCATGCAGAAGGAGCTCACGCAGCTCGAGAGCGACGGCGCGAAGCTGCTTGTCGAGTATGAGCGCGCGATGAACGTCGGCGACCTCGCGACAAAGGCGGCGGCTGCGGGAATGTACTCCCCCGGAGCGGATCAGGTGGGATATGTGGACATCAGCCGCAGCGACAAGGTCACCGTACATTCGACCGAGAGCGAGGGCGGATTCTTCGAGAACATAGAAAAATTCTTCCTCGCGGTTGGCGGATACTTCGAGTAAGGTCTGCATAGCGGGACGACGAGACAAATATACTTCATGTGCGGGACGGCATCTTGACGACGAGGGGGGACTGAATCCCCCCTTTAGTGCTCGAATAAGGGCAAAACCAAGCAACCCCACGGAGGCTCAAATGGAAGACAGTATCCGGAGGAAAAAAGCGAATAGCAAGCGTCCGGTCGGTCAGCAGCCACGCACCGACCGCTTTATGATGTACCGCATATGGGGCATTGAGCTGCTGCTCATCGTTGTAGGATTCAGCGTGCTTGTCTGGCAGCTCTACCGCATACAGATAGTGAACAAGGACTACTACGAGCAGCGCGCGATAAGCCAGCAGACGCGCGGCTCGATAATCGACGCCGACCGCGGAGTGATATACGACCGCAACGGCACGACGCTCGCGGTCTCCGCCTCCGCCGAGACGATACAGCTCTCGCCGAAGAACATCAAGGACGACGCGCAGGCGCAGCTCATCGCCAAGGGGCTTTCGGAGATACTCGGGCTGGACTATGACACGGTGTACAAGAAGACCGAGAACCGCAAGCTCGCCTATCAGCTGATAAAGCGCAAGGTGGAGCAGGACGTTGCCGACGAGATACGCGAGTTCAAAGTCGCAAACGGCGGACTGCCCGCAATCGAGATAGTGGCGGACACCAAGCGGTACTACTCGTTCGGCAGCTTCGCGTCGCAGATAATCGGCTTTGTCGGCGTGGACAACGAGGGACTTGAGGGCGTCGAGGCATACTACGACACTACGCTCACCGGAGTGGAGGGCAAGGTCGTGAGCGCCAAGAACGCCGCGGGCACCGCCATGCCGTTCAAGTTCGAGAAATACTATGACGCGCAGGACGGACAGTCGATAGTGCTCACCATCGACCAGACGCTTCAGCAGATACTCGAGACGCACCTCGAGGACGCGATAATCCGCAACGACATACAGCGCAAGGGCGTCGGCATAATCATGAACGTGAACACCGGCGAGGTGCTGGCGATGGCGACCACCGACGGCTGCGACCTGAACAGTCCGCGCGAGCTTAGCGAGAAGGACCTCGCACAGCTGGAGGGACTGGAGGGCGACGAGTATAACGCGAAGCTGTCCGAGCTTCAGTACGCCCACTGGCGAAACAAGGCGATAAGCGACACATACCAGCCCGGCTCGGTCTTCAAGGTCGTTACCCTCTCGATGGCGCTTGAGGAGGGGGTCGTGACCGAGGAGACCACCTTCACCTGCACCGGCTCGGCGAGGGTCAGTGGATGGGGCAAGCCGATAAGCTGCTGGCGAAAGGCGGGTCACGGCACGCAGACGCTTCAGCGCGCGCTTCAGAACAGCTGCAACCCGGCGTTTATAAACATCGGACTTCGCATAGGTCAGTCGCGGTTCTACGACTATCTCCAGGCGTACGGATTCGGTCAGTACACGAACATCGACCTTCCCGGCGAGGCGACCGGACTGCTGTTTGACCGGGGGAACTTCGAGTCGCAGGAGGTCTCGCTTGCGGTCGCGAGCTTCGGTCAGACCTTCACCGTCACGCCGATTCAGATGATAACCGCGGTCTCGGCGGTGGTAAACGGCGGCTATCTCATGCAGCCGTATCTCGTCAAGGAGGTTCGCAACGCCGACGGCACGGTCGCTTCGGTCACCGAGCCGACGGTCGTTCGCCAGGTGATTAGCGAGGAGACCTCGGCGCTGATGTGCAAGCTGATGGAGGGCGTCGTCGCCGACGGTTCGGGACGCAACGCCCAGGTCACCGGCTACCGCATCGGCGGCAAGACCGCCACGTCGGAGAAGATAGGCGAGGCGAACAGCGAGGGCAAGTACGACGTCAGCTTCCTCGCGGTCGCGCCCGCCGACGACCCCGAGATAGCGCTGCTCGTCATACTCGACACCCCGGGCGAGTCGATACCGCAGAACCAGCGGTCGGGCGGATACATCGCGGCGCCGCTCGCGGGCGACATCCTCGAGGACGTCCTGCCCTATCTTGGTTACGAGCCGGAGTACACCGGAGCCGAGCTGTTCGGCGCACAGACCGCCGTTCCGAACGTCGCGGGGCTTTCGACCGAGGAGGCGAAATCGGCGCTTGCCGCGAAGGGCTTCAAGGAGATAGTTTTTGCCGACGAGGGCGCGACGGTCACCGGTCAGATACCCGCCGCCGGCGCTAAGGTGGTCACATCCTCCAAGATAATACTCTACACGCAGGGCGACGCGCCCGCCGACACGGTGACCGTCCCGAGCGTTGTGGGACTGTCCCCCGAGACCGCGAACGCGAAGCTGACAAACGCGGGGCTCTACCTGCGCCCGACCGGATCGCTCAGCTCGTCCACCTCGACGATAGCCGCCGCGAGCCAGTCGGTGGAGGCGGGAGCGGAGGTGCCGCGCGGAACGATAGTCGAAGTCAGCTTCCTCGACTCGAACGTCGGCGACTACGCCGCGAGCGGTGTCACGACCGCTGTCGGATGAAAGGAGCAGAGAAATGACGCTTAAAAATTTGCTTGAGGGCGCGGAGGTGCTTTCCTGCACCGCTGACCTCGAACGTGAGATAACATCGGTCACATCGGACAGCCGAAAGGTCATCGGCGGCGCGCTGTTTGTCGCTGTGCCGGGATTCAAGGAGGACGGCGCGAAGTATGTCCCCTCGGCGCTGGATAAGGGCGCGGCGGCGGTGATATGCGAGCACGACTTCGAAAACTGCCCGACCGTGGTGGTGAAAAACGTGCGCCGCGAGCTGAGCCGCGTGTCCGCAAACTTCTTCGCCCGCCCGACCGCGCGCATGACGGTGGTGGGCATAACCGGAACGAACGGCAAGACCACGTCCAGCTGCCTTGTGCGGCACATCCTCATGACCGTCGGCGGCGTCGGAGTGGGACTTATCGGCACGAACGAGATAATAGTCGGCGGGCAGGCGACCGAGTCGGTGCGCACCACCCCCGAGTCGGTTGAGATACAGGAGCTGTTCTCGCGGATGCTCGCGTCGGGTGAGCGCCACGCGGTGATGGAGGTGTCCTCCCACGCGCTCGCGCTCGATCGGGTCGCGGACGTCCACTACTCGGTGGCGGCGTTCACAAACCTCACCCGTGACCATCTCGACTTCCACGGCGACATGGAAAACTACTATCAGGCGAAGAAGCTGCTGTTTTCGATGTGCGACCGCGCGACGATAAATCTCGACGACGAGTACGGTGCTCGGCTCGTGGGCGAGGTTCGCTGTCCTGTTATCACCACCTCGGCGAGAGGGGACAAGAACGCGGACGTGCTCGCGACGAACATCGAGTATTACGCCGGAGGGGTGCGGTTTATCGCCGAGAAGAGCGATGAGCGCGCCGAAGTCGATTTGAAGATACCCGGCGAATTTTCGGTGCACAACGCGCTGACCGCGATCGGCGTCGCGCTGGGTCTCGGCGTGTCGCTGTCCGACGCGGCGAAAGCACTCGGCAGTTTTGAGGGAGTGAAGGGACGCGCGGAGCTTGTGAAAGTCCCCGCCGACTACTCGGTGATAATCGACTACGCCCACACGCCGGACGGCATCGAGAACATTCTGCGCGCGCTTAGGGCGGGGCTTGAGGGAAAGCTCACGATAGTATTCGGCTGCGGCGGCGACCGCGACCGCACCAAGCGTCCGATAATGGGGGAGGCAGCCGAGCGGCTCGCCGACTTCTGCGTGGTCACGTCGGACAATCCGAGAACCGAGGATCCGCAGTCGATCATTTGCGAGATAGTGGCGGGCATGAGCGACGAACACAGACGCGTTGTGATACCCGACCGCCGCGAGGCGATAGCGTGGGCACTCTCTCACGCGAAGGCGGGCGACGTGGTGCTGCTCGCGGGCAAGGGACAGGAGACCTACCAGGAGATAAACGGGGTAAAGCATCACCTGGACGAGAGGGAAGTTGTTGCGGAGTTTTTCGCAAAGTAAGAGGAACGGAGGAAGTAAGCGATGAAGTTCGATGTTTTGGTCGCAAGCGTGGCAGCGGGCGTGCTGTCCCTGTTGGTGGCGGCGATAATGGGAAAGGGATTCATACCCTTCCTGCGCCGCAAGCACTTCGGGCAGGAGATACGCGAGGACGGACCTAAGTGGCACGCGTCCAAGGCGGGAACGCCTACGATGGGCGGATTTCTGTTCATCGTCGGAATACTCGCCGCGGCGGTGGTGTTCATCTTCGCGTGGATAGCCTACGACGGCAACGTGATGCTTCCGGCGATAATAATCTTCCTGTTCGCGCTCGGATTCGGGGCTATCGGCTTTCTCGACGACTTCGTCAAGGTCGCGAAGCACCGCAACCTCGGACTGAACGTGATACAGAAGCTGGTGCTCCAGATAGCCTGGTCGCTCGCGTTTGTGAGCTACCTGCGCTTTGAGGGATTCGTCAGCCCGGACATCGCGATACCCTTCACCGACGTGGTCATACATCTCGAGTGGGTGGTCTATCTGGTGTTCGCGGTGCTCGCGATAGTCGCCACAGTCAACGCGGTGAACTTCACCGACGGCGTGGACGGACTGCTCGGCTGCGTGACCCTGCCGGTGATGGTGTTCTTCGTCGTGGCGGGCGCGTGCGAGGACAATGTCTCGGCGGGAGTGATAGCCGGAGCGACGGCGGGCGGCGTGGTCGGATTTCTCATCTACAACTTCAATCCCGCGAAGGTGTTCATGGGGGACACCGGTTCGCTCTTTCTCGGAGGCATGGTCTGCGCGCTCGCGTTTGCCCTCAACATGCCGCTTATCATACCGATAGTCGGACTCATCTACGTCATAGAGATACTCTCGGTCGTGCTTCAGGTAGTCTACTTCAAGGCGACCCACGGCAAGCGGCTGTTCCGCATGTCGCCGATACACCATCACTTTGAGATGGGCGGCTGGGGCGAGAAGAAGATATGCCTCGTGTTCGGCGGAATAACGCTTGTCATGTGCATAATCGGCTACATATCGCTGTACGGTTTCAACATAGGAGTTCAGTAAACCAGGGCAAAACTTTTTCGGGAGGACGCCAATGCAGTCGGAAGAAAACATTCGCCAGCAGAAAAAACGCCGCAAGGCGATAGAGCAGCAGGACAGGACGATGGGTCCGATGGATATGCCCTTCATGCTGCTCGTTATCCTGCTGTTCTCGATAGGCACGATAATGATGTTTTCGGCGAGCTACGCCTCGGCGTACACCTATCAGGGCAGCTCGACGCACTTTCTCGTCAAGCAGGCTGCGATAGGCGCGGCGGGCATTGCGCTCATGCTGGTGGTCAGCCGCTTCAACTATCAGCAGTTCCGCTGGATGAGCGTCGGCGCGATGGCGGTCGCCCTCGTGTCGCTCGTGCTCGTGCTGTTCATAGGCAAGGAGGGCGGCGGCGCGACCCGCTGGATATACCTCGGACCTATCAGCTATCAGCCGAGCGAGGTGGCGAAACTCGCGGTCATAATGTGCTTTTCGATGCTGCTGTCGCAGAAGAAGGAGCAGCTCAAAAAGTTCAAGTACGGCATCCTTCCGTTCGGCATAATCCTCGGCGCGATATGCGTTCTCATGTACTTCCAGCCGCACCTGTCCGGCATGATACTGATAGTGGTGGTCGGCGCGGCGCTCATGTTCATCGCCGGAGTGAACTACAAGTGGTTCTTCGGCGTGGGAGCGGCAGGCGCTGCGGGCATATGGGTGATTATGAACAAGATGGCGCACAGCTCGGCGCGTCTCCGCATCTGGAAAAATCCGTGGATAGACCCGCAGGGCGACGGATACCAGATAATCCAGTCGCTGTACGCGGTCGGCTCGGGCGGATTCCTCGGCGTGGGCATAGGCAAGAGTCGGCAGAAGTACCTGTACATCCCCGAGCCGCAGAACGACTTCGTGTTCGCCATCGTCTGCGAGGAGCTGGGCTTCATCGGCGCGTGCGTGGTGCTTGCGCTGTTCGCGCTGCTGATAATCCGCGGCTACTGGATAGCGGTCAAGGCGCGCGACAAGTTCGGCTCGCTGCTCGTGGCGGGGGTCACGACCCTCTTTGCGGCGCAGGTGTTCCTCAATGTCGCGGTGGTGACGAACCTGCTTCCGACGACCGGCGTGAGCTTGCCGTTCTTCAGCTACGGAGGCTCATCACTGCTGATACAACTTGTGGAGATGGGCATAGTGTTGAGTGTGTCGAGGCAGATACCCGCCTCGAAATCCGGTTAAGGGGGTGAGTGAGAGATGAGAGTTCTGCTTACTTGCGGCGGCACGGCGGGGCATATAAATCCGGCGATAGCGGTCGCGCGGATGGTGCTCGAGCGCCGTCCGGGAAGCGAGGTGCTGTTTGTCGGCGCGACCGGCGCGATGGAGACGCAGCTCGTCCCGCGCGAGGGCTTCAACATCGAGACGGTGACGATAGGCAGCTTCGCGCGCGGTTTCAAGCCGTCGGCGATAAAGCACAACTTCAAGGTGGCGAGGATGCGCCGCACCGCTCTCAAGCGCGCCCGCGAGATAATCGAGAAGTTCCGACCGGACGTGGTGGTCGGCACCGGCGGATTTGCGAGCTATCCGGCGGTCGCGGCGGCGCAGAAGATGGGAATTCCGACCGCCATACACGAGTCGAACGTCAAGCCGGGACTCACCACCTCGGTGCTCGCAAAGAAGGCTGACAAGATAATGGTCGGCTTTGTCGAGGCAGCCGCGCACTACAAAAACCCCGAGCGCACGGTCGTCACCGGAACACCGGTGCGCGAGGAGTTCATCTACACCAAACGCGAGGACGCGCGCAGGCGGATGGGCATAGCCCCCGACGAGAAACTGGTCGTGAGCTACTGGGGAAGCCTCGGCGCGCGAGAAATGAACAAGTGCATCGCGCGGGTGATGAAGATGGAGTGCTGCGACGGCGGCAAGTTCAGGCACATCCACTCGACCGGAAGTTTTGGATGGAAGTGGATGCCCGACTTCGTCCGCGAGCTTGGCGTGGACATCGAGAGCCATCCCGCGATAGACATGCGCGAGTATATCTACGACATGCCCGACGCGACGGTGGCAGCCGACCTTATGGTCTGCCGCGGCGGGGCGTCGACGCTGGGAGAGATAGTCGCCGCGGCGAAGCCCGCGATAATCATACCCTCGCCGAACGTGGCGGAGAACCACCAGGAGCCGAACGCCCGCGCGCTTGAGGACGCCGGCGGCGCGGTGGTGATAGTTGAAAAGGACTGCACCCCCGAGCGGCTGTACCGAACGATAAACGAGCTGCTTGAGGACAGGGAACGACTGGAACGGATGTCGGACGCGCTTCGCGGCAGAGCCGTGCTTGACGCGACCGAGCGCATCTACGAGGTCGTGAGGACGCTTGCCGATGAGAAGTAACCGTATCGCTCCGCTGCGAATAGTATGCGGTGGGACGCGAACAGCGCCCAAAACCGTATGTTCGGAGGCGGATATGAGCGCTTACATAATCGAAGGCGGAAGCAAGCTATACGGCAGCGTCCGCGTGCACGGAGCGAAGAACAGCGCGCTGCCCATACTCGCGGCGTGCATACTCACAAACGGCGAGTGCGTCATCGACGACTGCCCGCCGCTTAGGGACGTTGAAGGCACGGTGAGGATACTGCGGCGGCTCGGCGCGACTGCGGTCCGCGACGGGGACACGCTCGCGGTGAAGGCGTCCGCCCTTGCGAAGAATGACATTCCGGACAGCCTCATGCGCGAGATGCGCTCGTCGGTGATATTCCTCGGCGCGCTCACCGCCAGATACGGCAGCGCCCGACTGAGCTACCCCGGAGGCTGCGAGCTCGGACCGCGACCCATCGACCTGCATCTCGCGGGACTGCGCTCGCTCGGCGCAAAGATCGTCGAGAGCGGCGGCGGCATCGAGTGCAGCGCGCCGGACGGGCTTCGCGGCTGCGACATCTCGCTTAGCATACCGTCGGTCGGCGCGACCGAGAACATCATGCTCGCGGCGACGGCGGCGAAGGGAAGGACGCGCATCTTCAATCCCGCGCGCGAGCCGGAGATAGTCGACCTGCAAAACTTCCTCACGGCGATGGGCGCGGAGGTGCGCGGCGCGGGCGGCTCGATAATCGAGATTGAGGGCGGAAAACCGCTGCACGGCGCGCGTCATCGGGTCATCCCCGACCGCATCGTCGCCGCGACCTACATGGCAGCGGTCGCGAGCGCGGGGGGCGCGGTGAGCATCGAAAACGTGCGTCCCGCCGACATAGCGTCGGTGAGCGCGGTGCTTCGCGAGGCGGGCGTTGACATCCGCGAGAGCCAAAATCGCATCGAGGTAGCGAGCGAGGGCAGGCTCAAGTCGGTGCGTCCGATAAAGACGCAGGGCTACCCCGGATTTCCGACCGACGCGCAGTCGATAGTCATGTCGGTCATGGCGTCGGCGCAGGGCACGACGATGTTTGTGGAGAACATTTTCGAGAGCCGCTACCGCCACGCGGGCGAGCTCATCCGAATGGGCGCGGACATCCGCGTCGAGGGACGTGTGGCGGTGGTCAGCGGAGTGAAGCGGCTGTACGGCGCGAACGTGAGCGCGACCGACCTTCGCGGCGGCGCGGGACTGGTCGTCGCGGCGCTCGGAGCGGAAGGCGAGACGGCGGTGGGCGACATCGAGTTTATCGAGCGCGGCTACTGCGGGCTTGACGAATCGCTGGCGGGTCTCGGCGCGAGGATATCGAAAAGGTAGAAGCAAAGGAGCAGGGAAGGATGGCAAAGACGAGACGCACAAGCGCGCAGTCGAGGCGAGGAAGCCCCGGCTGCCTGTCCATGCTGTTTTTGCTCATCTGTGTGATAGCCGCGGCGGTCGCGGCGATATTCATCTTCTTCAAAATGCGCACCGTCGAAGTGGTCGGTGCCGAGCACTACGCTCCCGAGCAGATAGTGTCCGCGTCCGGCGCGGAGATAGGCTCGAACCTCGTGTTCGTATCTAAGAGCGGCATGACGCGCGGCATATTCGCCGAGCTGCCGTATGTCAGCGAGGTGCGCATCAACCGAAAACTTCCGGACACTTTGGTGATAACGGTCAGCGAGACCCACGCGGCGGCGTACGCGTCGGAGGGCGGGGTCTACTGGCTCATCGACCCGTCGGGCAAGATACTCGAGCGCTGTCTAGAACGCCCGAGCGGTGTCATGGAGATAACCGGCGCGACACCGCTCATGCCGACAGTAGGCAGCAAGGTCGACTTCGGCGAGGAGAGCGAGCTGCGGCTCGGTACCTTCGTCACCGCGGTGGAGGCGCTCGAGCGCACAGGGTTCATAAGCGAGGTGCAGAGCATTGACCTCAGCGGCGTGTACGACCTGTCGGTGCGCTGCTGCAATAGATTCAACGTCGAACTCGGCGCACCGGAGGAGCTGGACTACAAGCTGGAATATCTCGACGCGATAATCAACGACAAGCTGCGCCCCAACCAAAAGGGGTCGATCGACCTCAGCAAGCTCATCGAAAAGGGGGAGGCGCGGTTCTTAGAGGAGTATTGAACGAGAAAATCGGCAAATTTTGCCTAAAAAATGTTAGCGGACACTATTGACCTGGACGGAAAAACGCGATAAAATAAGATAGTATATTTGGATTTATCAGCCACACGCGGCTTTCAAAATAAACGAGCGGGAGGAAGTCAAAAATGAGCATAGGTCTCGAAATGGATACCGGAAATGACGCGGGCGTCGTCATAAAGGTCTTGGGTGTAGGCGGCGGCGGATGCAACGTCGTCAATCGCATGATAAACGCGGGCATGCGCGGGGTGGAGTTCGTGGCGGTCAACACCGACAGCCAGGCGCTCCAGAGCTCCAACGCGACCCAGAAGATAAAGATAGGCGAGAAGCTGACCGGAGGCCGCGGAGCCGGCTCCAACCCGGACATCGGACGCAAAAGCGCGGAGGAGGCTCGCGCGCTCATCGACAAGGCGCTCGAGGGCAGCAACATGGTCTTTATCACGGCGGGCATGGGCGGCGGCACCGGAACGGGCGCTGCGCCGATAATCGCCGAGATAGCGCGCGAGAAGGGCATACTTACCGTCGGCGTGGTCACCCGCCCCTTCCTGTTCGAGGGCAAGCGCCGCATGAACCAGGCGAACGCCGGCATAGAGGAGCTTCACGGCAAGGTCGACTCGCTGGTGGTCATACCGAACGAGCGCCTGAAGAACGTCAGCGAGAAGGAGATAACCTTCCTCAACGCGTTCGAGATAGCGGACGATGTTCTGCGCCAGGCTGTGCAGTCGATATCCGACCTGATAAAGGTCGTCGGACTGATAAACGTCGACTTTGCGGACGTGCAGTGCGTCATGGAGAACGCCGGCTTTGCCCACATGGGCGTAGGCCGCGCGTCGGGCAAGAACAAGGCGGAGGAGGCGGCGCGTCTCGCCATCCAGTCGCCGCTGCTCGAGACCTCGATAAACGGCGCGCGCGGCGTCATCCTCAACGTGACCGGCTCGCAGAGCCTGCGCCTCGAGGACGTCACCATCGCGGCGAGCATGGTTCAGGAGGCGGTCAGCGAGGACTGCAACATCATCTTCGGCGCGGGATTTGACGACTCGCTCGACGACGAGATACGCATAACTGTCATCGCGACCAACTTTGAAAACGACGAGAACCACGCGGGTCTCACCCCGAGCATCGCGGGCGGCAACGCGCCGAGCAGCGATTCCGGTTCATCCTACGCCCCCGCGCCTATGCCGATTTCGGACACAGCGAGCGAGAGCAAGGACGACGGCATAGACGAGCTCATCAAGCTGTTCGAGAAGCGCGACGGACGATAAGCCGAATACATAAGCAAAAAGGAAGCCGCTCGGCTTCCTTTTTTCGTCCTTTAGATGTGCCGAAGCGACTACTTCACGCGATAGCGCAGCGCCATCAGGCTGTCGGCGAAGTGCACGTTCTCCACCTCGAGCGCGGTGTTCGACAGGTGGATGTCGCGGTTTGTGAAGTTCCAGACGCCGCTGTATCCCAGCTCGGAGAGGTGGTCGACTATGTCGCCTACCGCCGAGGGGGGCAGGGTGAGCACCGCGACCGCCGGGTGGTAGCGCTTAGAGTAGTCGTCGAGCATCTCCATCGGGAAGACGCTTATGCCGTTTATCTCCTGACCGATTATCTTCTCGTTTATGTCGAACGCGGCGAGCATGACAAATCCGCAGTCCTGAAAGTCGAAGTTTCCGAGCAGCGCGCGGCCGAGGTTTCCCGCTCCGATGAGCACCGCGCCCTGGCGGTCGTCCAGCCCGAGTATCGCCGCGATCTCGTCGCGAAGGTTTGCGACATTGTATCCGTAGCCCTGCTGACCGAAGCCGCCGAAGCAGTTGAGGTCCTGGCGCACCTGCGACGCGGTGAATCCGAGCGCCGCCGCAAGCTCGTGCGAGGATATGCGCATCGTCTCGCGCGCGACCAGCTCCTGAAGATAGCGATAATATTTCGGAAGCCTGCGTATCACGGCGTTTGAAGGCTTGCGCTTCTCTCCGTTTTTCTCATCCATGTTGTGTACCATCCCATCCGTACAAGTGATATTTTATTATACGCCTAAATCGGCGCGTTGTCAAATCATTAACGACGCGCCCAAAGGTTGACCTTTTGCGGCGAATCAAGTATAATATCTACATGCGGCGCGGCTCGACCGACAGATTTTTGCCGCGAAAGACTATAAAACAGATAGGGGAGCGCCATGCCCGGGATATATAATTTTTGCTGGTATTTTTTGATTTTCAGCTTCGTCGGATGGACTATCGAGACGACGCTCGTGTCCTTTCAGCAGAAGCACTTTGTCAATCGCGGGTTTCTCGCGGGTCCGATCTGCCCGATATACGGCTCGGCGATGTGCCTGATAATCCTCGCGCTCACACCGGTAAAGCTGACCCTGCTTTCGGACGGGATGACGGTCGGAGGGGTGCTGCTCCTGCTGCTCGTCAGCGCGGTGATAGCCTGCGTTGTCGAGTATTTCGTCGGCTTTCTGCTCGAGAAGATGTTTCACCAGCGCTGGTGGGACTACTCCGACCACAAGATAAACCTCAACGGACGCATAGCCGTGCCCGAGTCGCTTGCGTGGGGGCCGCTCGCTACGGCGGCGATACTCTTTTTGGTGCCGTGGCTCGACTCGGTGATAGCGCTCATCCCGCCGGTCGTCGGCTATGCCGCGCTCGCGGCGGTGGCGGTCGTCATCCTGCTCGACGTGCTGCGCATACTCCAGAAGATGAGCACCTTCGACCGGCTTGCCGAGTCGCTTAGGGCGGGAGCGGAGGAGTTCCGCGCGCTGATGGCAAAGATAATCGAGGTGGAGAGCCTCAAGCAGCGCGAACGCCGCAAGCGCCGCGTGCGCAGGGCGGAGAAGCTCCGCGCCCGACTGTCCGCCGCGTATCCGAAGCTCGGCGAGAAGTGGGGCATAATCCGCGACGAGGAACACATCGACGACGATCTGACAGACAAAAAGTAACGTGAGAAATCGGGAAGGGGGAGGAGCCGCATGACACTCAAACGATGGCTTGCCGCGGCGATGGCGCTGCTGCTGCTCACATCGGCTGCCGCGTATGCCGCGGGCGGCGGGACAAGCTCCGACCCGGTCGCGACGCGCAGCTACATAGAGGGTCAGTTCGTGCCGAAGGTGGAGCGAAACCTGAACGACGCGGTCACCTCCGCCGAGCCGACGCTGCGTGCAAAGGTAAACGACGCGAAAAACAGGCTGGACGCGCTTCCGAGCAGCGTGTCGGGAGACAGGCAGTCGCTGATCGACAGCGTGATATATGAGGGCACAATGCGCGCGCTCGACGACGGCATCTTCCGCACGGCGGACGTTCCGACGGCGGTCAGCCTCGAGAGCGGCGAGCAGATAATTGTAAAGTGCGGCGGCGAGATGACGCTTCTCAGCGGCAGCGCCGAGTTTTCGGGCGAGCGGAGCGGCGGCGCGGTCTGCGTGTCCAACGGATACCTCTACTACGGCGGACTGCCGATGACGCGCGGCGCGCGCTATGTCGTAGTCGGCGAGGATGCCGCCACCGGAGCGATAGCAAAGAGCGCCGCGACGCTGCTGGTCTGCGGAAGCTATCAGCTCGTGCCCGCGACAAGGACGCGCCACACCGACGCGGCGCTCGCGCTCCAGTCGCTCGGACTGATGCGTGGCACCGACAAGGGATTCGAGCTTGAGCGCGGCGCAACGCGGCTCGAGGCGCTTATAATGTTCCTGAGGCTCATCGGCGAGGAGGACGCGGCGCTCGCCTACACCGGAACGCAGCCGTTTACCGACCTTCCGGTGTGGGGAGGGGGCGCGCCCGCAAAGTACGTCGGCTACGCGTGGTCGAAGGGGTACACCAACGGCGTGAGCGAAACACGCTTCGGCGCGAGCGACCCGGTCACCTTTGAGATGTACGCCACATTTATCCTGCGCGCGCTGGGGTACAGCGAGGCGGCGGGCGACTTCTCGTGGGTGAGCGCTCCCGCCGACGCGGTAAAGCTCGGAGTGCTGACCGAATATGAGCGGGAGAGCGCGGCGCGGCGGGCTTTTTGCCGCGACAGCATGGCGTATATAAGCTGGCAGGCGCTCGACGCAAAGAACGCGCGCGGCGAGAAGCTATACGCGAAGCTGATAAACGCGGAGGTCTTCACCTCAAGCGAGTACCGCGCGGCGACCCGCAGCGGAGTTCGCGTACTCGGCGAGTAACCGATTTCCCTGTTTTGAATAGTATGTGGTGTAACTTCAAAACAGGAGGTACTTGGATATGAACTGCAACTGCAACGGAACTACCGGTCTTTTCTGCGGCAACCGCAACGAGTGGCTTTGGATCATAATCATAGCCGTCGTGCTCATTCTCCTCTTTGGCTGCTGCAACTAAGCGAAGGAACTGTTCTCGGGAAAACAGGGGCTGAGTCCCCTGTTTTCTCGGCAGAAGATACGGACAAGCATGGAGGGGGATACATGAAAGAGATGGATGGGATAAGGGCTGCGATATTCGACCTGGACGGCACGCTGATAGACAGCATGGGCGCGTGGCACGAGGCGGACGTGCAGTTTCTGACTCGGCGCGGGCTGCCGCTGGAGCAGGACTACTTCGACCTGATAAAGGCGATGCCGTTCGCCATCGCCGCCGACTACACGATAGAGCGGTACAAGCTCGGCGACAGCCCGGAGGAGGTCATCGCCGAGTGGCGCGGCTATGTGCAGGACGAGTACGACCACAGCATCCCGCTGAAGGACGGCGCGATAGAGTATCTGGCGCATCTCAAGTCGCGCGGCGTGAAGATAGCGCTCGCGACCTCCAACGAGCTGCCGCTCTGCCGGGGCGCGCTTCGTCGGCTGGGGATAGACAGATTCGCCGACGCGCTGACCTTTACCCACGAGGCGGCGCGCCCTAAGAGCTTTCCCGACGTCTATCTGCTCGCGGCGGAGCGGCTGGGCGCGTCGGTGGGCGAGACCGCGGTGTTTGAGGACGCGTTTGTCGGGGTGAAGTCGGCGAAGTCGGGCGGATTTTTCACCGTCGCGGTGTACGACGACGCGTCGGCGCACGACTGGGAGGATATGAGCGCCGCCGCCGACCTCGCGGTGCGCGATTTGAGGGAGCTGATTCGATGAGAATGACAGGGGCGCAGGCGGCGATAGAGATACTTCGTGAGCAGGGGACAGCCGTAGTTTTCGGCTATCCAGGCGCGAACGTGCTCGAGATATACCGCGCGCTCGCCGCGTCGGATATTCAGCACATCCTGACATCGAGCGAGGCGGGCGCCGCCCACGCAGCCGACGGCTTCTCCCGCGCGGGAGGGGGCGTCGGGGTGTGCATAGCGACGAGCGGTCCGGGCGCGACCAACCTCGTCACCGGCATCGCCACCGCCTACATGGATTCGACCCCGGTCGTGTTCATCACCGGAAACGTGCCCCGCGCGCAGGTCGGCACCGACAGCTTTCAGGAGGTGGACATCACCGGCATAACGCTGCCGATAACCAAGTGGAACATGCTTGTGCGCACGCCGGACGAGCTTTGCGACTCGCTGCGGACGGCGTTTAGGATAGCGCGCGAGGGCCGCCCCGGTCCGGTGCTTGTGGACATCCCGCGCGACGTGTCGCTCGGATTGTGCGAATACTCTCCGAAAGAGCCGGAAGTGTTGTTCCCCAAAGCACCGAGCGACAGCGACATATCCTCCGCCGCGTCGCTTGTCGAGCGCTCTCAGCGTCCGATAATCCTCGCGGGAGGGGGAGCAAAGACCGCTCCGCGCGAGCTTGAAAGCTTCCGCGCGCGGCTCGACTGCCCGCTCGTCACAACGATGATGGGCATAGGCGCGTCGCCGCACAGCCTGGGATTTGTGGGACAGAACGGACACGCGGCGGCGAACACGGCACTCGACGCGGCTGACCTCGTGATAGCCGTCGGCGCGCGGTTTTCCGACCGTGTCGCGCGTCCGTTTGAGGACAAGCTAAGCCTCGTCCACATCGACGTCGACCGCGCGGAGATAGGGAAGAATGTCGCCGCAGCGGCGTCGGTCGAAGCGGACGCGTCGCTCGCGCTGAAAGCACTTACGCCGCTCGTCACGCCGAAACCGTGGTCGCCGCCGACCGCCGCCGAGAAGCGGATAGCGGCGCGCGGAGGGGTGTTCCCGCGGTCGCTTGCGGCGGTACGGCGATACTTCCCCGACGCGCTCGTCGCGACCGACGTGGGCGAGCACCAGATATGGGCGGTGCGCTTCATCGGCGTGGACGACCCGCGCGGACTGCTCACCCCCGGGGGTCTCGGCACGATGGGCTTCGGGCTTGGCGCGGCAGTCGGAGGCTGCGTCGCGACCGGACGGCGCGCGGTACTGGTGACCGGCGACGGCAGCTTTATGATGAACTTAAGCGAGCTTGCGACCGCCGTGCGCGAAGGCGTTGACCTGACCGTGCTGCTGATGCGCAACCGCGCGCTCGGCATGGTGCACCGCAAGCTGAGACGCGGCGAACGCGCGGTCACCGAGCTCAAGTCGCAGCCCGATTTCCTGCGGCTCGCGCGGTCGTTCGGGGCGAAGGCGTGGCTCGCGCGAAGCGATTCGGAACTTGAGCGGCGGCTCGAGACGGCGTCGAAGACAGATGGCGTGAAGCTCATCGAGTGCCGCGTCGGTCGGGATACTCACATCGTCTAAACGGGAGGGAAAGTTATGGAAAACATCAAAGAACGCACACTTTCGGTACTTGTGGACAACTCGGCTGGTGTGCTGACCCGAATCTCGGGCCTGTTCAGCCGCCGCGGGTACAACATCAAGAGCCTTGCTGTCGGCGAGACCGAGCGGGAGGGCATCAGCCGCATGACGGTGATAGTCTCCTGCAATGACCGCGCGCTCTCGCAGATAGTCGCGCAGCTGCAAAAGCAGGAGTGCGTCCGCCGCGTGCGCGTGCTCGAAAACGCGAACCAGATAAGCCGCGAGCTGCTGCTGATAAAGGTGTCCACCAACGCGCAGAACCGTACGCAGGTCATCGAGATAGCCAACATCTTCCGTGCGCGAGTCATCGACGCGTCGCCGGGCAGCCTGACGCTCGAGCTTACCGGCGAGGCGGACAAGTCGGCGGCGCTGTTCGAGATGCTCGGCGAGTTCGGCATACTCGAGAGCACCCGCACCGGCGCGGTGGCGGTCGAGCGGGGCAGCGGCACGATATACGACGAGTGAGGGGAAATCATCATGGCACAGCACATCGTTGTTTGCGATTACGACCCGAGGTGGAGCGACGAATTTGACCGCGAGTCGGCGCTTGTCCGAGCTATCCTCGGCGACAACTGCGTGGAGCTGCACCACATCGGCAGCACGTCGGTGGAGGGACTCGCCGCAAAGCCGATAATCGACATGATGCCGGTCGTTCGCAGCCTCGAAGCGGTGGACGCGGTCGCCGCCGAGTTCGAGAAGATAGGCTACGAATATCTGGGCGAGTTCGGCATGGCGGGACGGCGCTATCTCCGCAAGGGCGGCGACGAGCGCACTCACCAGATACACATTTTCCACGAGACGAACCGGCGCGACATCGAGCGGCATCTGGCGGTTCGCGACTATCTCCGCGCGCACGAGTCGGTGCGGGACGAGTACGCGGCGCTGAAACGCGAGCTTGCGGCGAAGCATCCGTACGACATCGACGGCTACTGTGACGGCAAGGAAGCGTTCGTGCAGCGAATGGAAGCGGACGCGCTCGCGTGGAAGCGCGGGTAATTTTTGACCACTTAAAAAGCATTACCGAGGAGGATGCAGATGGCAGAGCAGTTTTTGACGCTGATGGCAGACCTGGACGGCGATTCCCAGGCGGTCATGTCCGAGTGGTACGAGACGTTGAAGGACGCGGGGTTTGTCGGCACGCAGACGCCCGGACTTCCTTATCACATCAGCCTTGCGACCTTTCCGCTCGACAGAGAGCGCGATGCCGTCGAGCTTATGGAAAAAGCCGCGCATGAGTTCTCGCCGATACCGGTGCACATACGCCACATCGGTCTGTTCGCCGGCGGCAAGGTGCTTTTCGGCGCGCCCGAGATGAGCACCGAGCTCAGCTCGCTCCATGACGCCTGTGAGTCGGAGGAAAACCGCGGGCAGGTGTGGACGCCGCATGTGACCTTGTTTATCGACGAGCCGAGCACGGTCTGCGACGCGATACCGGTGCTTGTGAAGTCGTTTTATCCGTTCACCGCAAAAATCACCCGCCTTCACCTGTGCGCCTTCTGGCCGACGAGAGAGATCGCGTCGGCTGAGCTTGAGCGGTCATAACAATTTTTGACCACTTGAAAAATTCGGTGATAAGCGTATAATAGGTGTAGTACGCAAAATTCCCTTTTCAAAGCGAGGTACATAGACGTATGAAATCACTGGGAATAGACGTCGGCTCGACCACCGTCAAGGCGGTGCTTATCGACGAGTCCGGCGAGATTCTCTACAAGCGGTACGAGCGCCACAACGCGCGCGTCCGCGAACTGATAGCGCTGATACTTCAGGACGTTATAAAGAGCGTCGGCCCGGTCGAGGTCCACGCCGCCGTCACCGGAAGCGCGGGACTGGGCGCCGCCGAGCGCGCGAAGCTCCCCTTCGTGCAGGAGGTGGTCGCAAGCTCGACGGCGGTCGAGCAGTTCCTGCCCGGAACCGACGCGGTGGTGGAGCTTGGCGGCGAGGACGCGAAGATTATTTTCTTCGGACAGGTGACCGAGCAGCGGATGAACGGCACCTGCGCGGGCGGCACCGGCGCGTTCATCGACCAGATGGCGACGCTGATGGACATAACCGCCGACGAACTCAACGAGCTTGCCTCCCGCGCGGAGAAGCTCTACCCGATAGCCTCCCGTTGCGGAGTGTTCGCAAAGACCGACGTCCAGCCGCTGCTCAATCAGGGCGCGCGCCGTGAGGACGTCGCCGCGTCGATACTCCAGGCGGTGGTGAACCAGACGATAGCGGGTCTCGCGCAGGGACGCAAGATAGAGGGCAACGTGGCTTTCCTCGGCGGACCGCTCGCCTTCCTGCCCGAGCTCGGCAAGCTGTTTGTCAAGACGCTGAAACTCACCGACGAGCAGGCGCGCTTCCCGAAAGACGGACAGTATTTCGTCGCTTTGGGCTGCGCGGTCGAGGCGCGGCGCTTCGAGCCGCTGCGGCTGGACGACGTCGCGGCGCGGCTTGACAAGGCGGAGGAGATCGCCCCGAGCGGACGTCTCGCGCCGCTGTTCGCAAGCAAAGAGGAGTACGACGAGTTTACCGAGCGGCACGCGCAGGCGGCTGTCGCGACCGCCGACCCCGCGACCTACGAGGGCGACGCGTGGCTCGGCATCGACGCCGGTTCGACCACCACGAAGCTGGTGCTGATAACCGACGACGCGCGCATCCTTTACAGCTACTACGCGCCCAACCGCGGCGATCCGGTCGAGGTGCTGCGCGAACAGCTTCTCGAGGTGCGCCGACTGCTAGGCAGCAAGATAAAACTGCGCGGCAGCGCGGTCACCGGCTACGGCGAGGAGCTGATGTGCGCCGCCTACGGCGTGGACGACGGCATCGTCGAGACGGTGGCGCACTACACGGCGGCTAAGTTCTTCGAGCCGCAGGTCGACTACATAATCGACATCGGCGGACAGGACATGAAGTGCTTCCGCGTCCACGCCGGCGCGATAGACAGCATAATGCTGAACGAGGCGTGCAGCTCGGGCTGCGGCTCGTTCATCGAGACCTTCGCCAAGGCGATAGGTCACACCACGCCCGAGTTCGCGAAGCTGGGCTTATTCGGAGAGCATCCGGCGGACCTCGGTTCGCGCTGCACCGTGTTCATGAACTCGTCGGTCAAACAGGCGCAGAAGGAGGGCGCGACCGTCGCCGACATCAGCGCGGGACTGTCCATCTCGGTGGTCAAAAACGCGCTGTACAAGGTCATACGCGTCGCCGACCCCGCCGAGATAGGCGAGCACGTCGTCGTGCAGGGGGGCACCTTCCTCAACGACGCGATACTGCGCGCGTTCGAGCGTGAGCTTGGGCGCGAGGTCACCCGACCGGCGATCGCGGGGCTTATGGGCGCGTTCGGCTGCGCGCTGCACGCGAGGGAGGTCGGTCGCGCGGAGAGCGGGCTCATCAGCCTCGACGAGCTTGAGCACTTCGAGCACACCAGCTCTGCCGCGCGCTGCGGTCTCTGCGGCAACAACTGCACGCTCACCGTGAACAAGTTCACCGGCGGACGGCGCTTCATCACCGGCAATCGCTGCGAGCGCGGCGCGGGCGGCAAGAAGTCCGCCGAGGAGATACCGAACGTCTACGCCTACAAGCTCGAGCGGCTGCAAAACATCAAGCCTATCGACAACCCGACGCGCGGCGAGATAGGCATTCCGTTTGTGCTCAACTTCTTCGATACTCTGCCCTTCTGGAGCGAATTCTTCGCCAAAATCGGGGTAAAAGTGGTGCTTTCGGGCACATCCGACCGAAATATCTACTCGCTCGGTCAGGACACCATCCCCTCCGACACGGTATGCTACCCCGCAAAGCTCGTCCACGGACACATCCAGGCGTTGGTGGACAAGGGATGCAGGCGTATCTTCTACCCCTGCGCGCCGTACAACAACGTCGAGTACGATAAGGCGGACAACTACTACAACTGCCCGGTCGTCGCCTACTATCCCGAACTTATCGCGGCGAATATGCCGGTCACCAAGACGATAGAGTACATAAATCCGTACCTCGTGTACACGCGCAGAGGCTTTGAAAAGAAGGCGTTCGAGGCGTTCAAGCCGTACTATCCCGACCTGACGCTCGGCGAGGTGAAGGCTGCGGTCAAGGCGGCGCGCCACGCCGACGAGCAGTTCCGAAGCGACATCCGCGTTCAGGGCGAGCGCGCGATAGCCTGGGCACGGGCGCGGGGCAAGCGCATCATCGTGCTCAGCGGTCGACCCTACCACATCGACCCGGAGATAAACCACGGCATCGACCGCCTGATAACCTCGCTCGGACTCGCCGTCGTGACCGAGGAAGCCGTTGCGGCACAGGGCAACGCGGCGCCGCTGCACGTCCTCAACCAGTGGTCGTACCACGCGCGGCTGTACAACGCCGCCGAGTATGTCAGCCGCACGAGCGACATGGAGTTCGTGCAGCTGGTCAGCTTCGGCTGCGGCATCGACGCGATAACCGGCGACGAGCTGCGCGGCATACTCGAAAGCAAGGGAAAGTTCTACACTCAGGTCAAAATCGACGAAATTACCAATCTCGGCGCGGCAAAGATTCGGCTTCGCTCGCTCGTTGCGGCGATGGAGGCACGCGACCGCGCGTCCGGAAAGGCGGTGAGCGCTCGTGGCTAAGCTGGTCTACGACAAGGAGGGGCGGCTGCTCTTTACCAAGGAGATGGCGGCGGAATACACCGTTTTGGTTCCGCAAATGCTGCCTATCCACTTTGAATTCATAACAAAAGCGCTCAGTTTGGGCGGGCTTAATGTCGAAGTGCTGAACACCACCCATCGCGGGATAATCGACGCGGGACTCAAGCACGTCCACAACGACATCTGTTTCCCCGCGCTGCTCGTCATCGGTCAGATGATAGACGCGCTGAAAAGCGGCAAGTACGACGTGCACAAGGTCGCGCTGATGATAACCCAGACCGGCGGCGGCTGTCGCGCGTCAAACTACATTCATTTGTTGCGAAAAGGACTGATAAAAGCCGGATATGACTTTGTTCCGGTCATTTCGCTGAACCTTTCGGGACTGGAGTCCAACCCCGGTTTCCACATGAGCCTGCCGATGATAAGCCGCCTCATCTGCGGAGTTGTCTACGGCGACGCACTGATGTGGCTGTCCAACCACAGCCGCGCCTACGAGCTGAACGTCGGCGAGACCGACGCTCTGGTGAAGAAGTGGACGACAAAGATTTCGGACGAGATGAAGCACACTCGGCTGCCGAACCGCAAGAAAGTGCGCGAAAATCTTCTCGGGATCGCCAAGGACTTCGGCAACATCAAGATGGGCGGCGAACCGAAGCCGCGCGTCGGTGTCGTCGGCGAGATATACGTCAAGTTCGCGCCGCTCGGCAACAACAACCTCGAGCGATTCCTGCGCTCGGAGGGCGCGGAGGTGGTCGTCCCCGGACTGATGGACTTCCTCATCTTCAAGGTGGACAACCGCGTCGAGGACAGCATAATTTACGGCGGAAAAGCCGCGAAAAAGGCAGTCGCGAAGATTCTGCGTGACTATATCATCGGCTACCAGAACCTTCTGCGCGAGTGCCTGTCCGCCGCCGACGGATACCCTGTGCCCGCGCGCTACGGCGACATCAAGGAGATGGTGCGCGGCTTCCTCGGCTACGGCAACAAGATGGGCGAGGGATGGCTGCTCACCGCCGAGATGCTCGAGCTGATACACTCGGGCGTGAACAATATCGTCTGCACCCAGCCGTTCGGGTGCCTGCCGAACCACATCGTCGGCAAGGGCATGATGCGTCCGGTGCGCGAGGCAAATCCGACCGCGAACATCGTGGCTATCGACTACGACCCGGGCACGACGTCGGTCAACCAGGAGAACCGCCTGAAGCTGATGCTCGCCAACGCGCGGAAAGCTCTCGAACGTCAGCAGGCGGGGGAGCATCCCTCGACCGAGCGGCAGCCCGAGCAGACCGAGCGCGAAACGGTCGCAAGATAACAAAAAGAGGGGTTTACCCCTCTTTTTCGATGCACAAATATCGAATTTGTCACTCAAATCGACAGCTTTTGGACACTCTCGAACGCGGCGTCGTTGTAGTCGTCGAAGTAGAAGTCGCCGCCCTCCGGTATCGGCGCGCCTTTCAGCCCGGGCGCTCCGGTGAACACCGCGACCTTTATCCCCGCCGCGTGCGCCGCCAGCACCCCATTCTGCGAGTCCTCGATGACCACGCACTCGGAAGGCTCCGCGCCGCAGCGTCTCGCGGCTTCGAGGAAGATGTCGGGGTTGGGCTTCGCGCGCGGGACGTCGCTGCCGGTGACTATCGTGTCGAAAATGTCGTCGAGCTTGAAGGTCGAGCGCGCGTAGTCGAGCATCTCTCCGACCGAGCTGGTCGCGACCGCCGACTTGATTCCCTTGGCGTGCAGCGCGTCCACCCATCTGCGCGCGCCGGGGATTATCTCGGTCACGCGCTTCAGCCCGCGTATCAGCGCCGCGACGTGCAGCTCGCACAGTTCCTCGGCGGTGTACTTCAGGTCGGGGTACCAGTTTTTGACCTTCCCCGTGTTTATCATCGCCGATGAGCCGACGAAAGTGACCTTTTTGTCGTGCGGAAGGAACACGCCCATGCCCTCGTAGAGCGCGTCCATCTCCTGCCAGTAGTAGCGTTCGCTGTCGATGAGAACGCCGTCCATGTCCCACAAAACCGCTTTCATATGCCCTCCGATAGCTTGTTTTCATGCTGATTTTAGCACAGTTTGCGGACGCTGTAAAGACAAATCGGCGGGTCAGACGAAATAGGCAAATACACACTTGCAAATCGGCGGCGGATGTGAGAAAATAAGAGGAAAACAGGCGGGAGGTGGTTTGCTTTGCGCAGAGTCATGGCGATAATTGCGGCGATGGCGCTGCTGCTCTGCTCATGCGGCGCGCGAAGCTATGTCGACATCTCGCCGCACATCGAAAGCGGGATAGCCCGCGACCCGGGCGGAGGGCTGACCGCGTCCAACTACGCCGAGCTGAAAAACGCGATAATCTATCTGGTCGAGCAGTCGAGCGAGCAGGGTTCGATAAGCCTTGTCGGATACTCGGGTCAGGTAGAGGAGGACCTGGGTCGCGCGTGCAGCGAGGTGACCGACGACGAGCCTATCGGCGCGTACGGCGTGGAATATATGTCGTACAGCAGCACAAAGGTGCTCGCGAACTACGAGGTGACAATCTCGATAAGCTACTCGCGCACGCCGGAGGAACTCGCGTCGGTGGAGCGGGTAGGAGGTCCGGTGGAGTACCGCGACGCGGTGCTCGACGCGCTGATGGACTCCCGCGAGACGCTGACGGTGGAGACGCCCTACTACTCCGCCGACCGATTCGACTCGCAGTCGACGGTGCAGAACATAATACACGAAAACCCGCTTCTGTCGTTCTGCTCTCCGGTCGTGTCCGAGAGCCTCTATCCGTCGGAGGGGCTTAGGCGGATAGTCGAGCTGAAGATAGACTACGGCATGGACGCGGACGAGCTTGCGTCACGGCGCGAGGATCTGGAACGCGCGGCGCGCGAGCTTACGCTCGAAGGGGACAGCGGCGAGGAGACCGACGACGCCGAGACGGTGCGTCGGCTGGTGCGAAATCTCTGCGAGCGCAGCGACTTTCTGCCCGAGCGGGAGGACGATCTGAGCGGCGAAGTCACACGCGATGAGACCTTTACCGCCCACGGCGCGCTGGTGGAGGGCAAGGCGACCAGCGAGGGTTACGCGCTCGCGCTGTCGGCGCTCTGCTCGCTCGGCGCGGTCGACTGCCGCATCGTCAGCGGACGGTGGGACGGCATCCTGCACTACTGGAATCTCGTGCGCGTGGGCGGCGACTGGTATCATGTGGACGCGGCGCTGTGCGAGAGGTACGGCGAGGACGCGTATCTGCTCAAGACCGACGAGGAGATAGGCGACGCACTCAAGTGGAACACGGCGAGCTATCCGGCGGCGGACGGCGAGCCGATAACCTTTGCGGCGGAGGAAATTCCGGTTTTCGAGCCGACCGACGCGGAGAATTCATAAAACGGAGGAATTTGAAATGGCTTTTCGGAACAGCGAGGAAGCAAGGCGCGAGAAGGACGGCGTGGTATACTTCGTCCGACCGGAAATAGAGGCGGGCGGCGAGAAGTATCAGCGCCTCGCGATACAGACCCACTTCGTCGAGCGCGGCGAGAGCTACATCGAGCTTGTGAAGAAGTACGTTCTGCCGCTCTGGCAGGAGGGGGACATCCTGTCCACCAGCGAGAAGATAATCGGCATGTGCCAGAACAACGTGGTCGAGATGAAGGACGTGAAGCTCGGATGGTGGGCAAAGCACCTGTCCAAGTTCGCGAGCCGCTCCGCCGCGGGAATAGGCATGGACGAGCCGTACAAGCTGCAGCTCGCGATAAACCTCGCGGGACTGCCGCGGATACTGTTCGCCTGCGTCTGCCATGTGTTCGGCAAGCTGTTCCACAAGAAGGGCGTGTTCTACAAGGTCGCGGGTCACGAGATAGCGGGCATAGACGGATTCTACTCGCACTCGAGCTTCGACGTGTACAAGACGATGGCGATACTCAACCCGCGCGAGCCGGACAAGGTGTGCGCCGAGATACACGCCGAGACCGGCGTTGTCGCCTACCTCGTCGACGCGAACGACCTCGAGCGCGAGATACTCGGACGACCGCCGGTCAAGCCGGTAAGCGACGAGGTGTTCCTCGAGATGATACGCGACAATCCGGCGGGACAGTCGGACGAGCTGACGCCGCTGATAATCATCAGAAAAGCGGAGAACTGAGCAAAAAAGTGCGCGAAAAAATCCCGATGGAGTGTTCCATCGGGATTTTTGTTGCGGTTAGTTGTTCCGCAGCAGGTCATGCGCGAGCGTCCAGTTGGTGTGCGGGCAGAGAAGCTCGCCGCTCGCCTCCATATACGTCATGTAGTCGAGACAGGCGGCGGCAAGCCCGCGGTCGAGCGCGGCGCTCACGCTGTCGTAGAATGGCGGCACGCCCTCCCTGTCCCACGCGAGCTTGTCGGCGATGAACAGCGCCATGTCGCACTCGCTCGCGTTCGCGCGAAGGGTGGTGTGGCACTCGATGGCGGAGAGCACACGCGAGTCGGTGACGCCGAAGTGCTCCGCCGCGGCTATGCGTGAGAGCCGCTGATGCAGCAGAAACGGATACCGCAGCTCCGACTCGCAAAGTTCAAGACCCCGCTCGCGCGCGTAGGTGAGCATATCGGACGGCGAGATCACGGCGCTGATGTCGTGCAGCAGTGCCGCCGCCGCGCAGACCTCGGCGTCCAGCCCGAAGCGGCTTGCGAGCGAGCTGCAGACCTCCGCGACCTCGGAGACGTGCGCGAAAGTTTTCGGCTTGCCGTTTGCCAGCAGCAGCGCGCGGACGTCCTCCTCGAGCGCTCCGGTGAGCGGCGGGAGGGCGACGTAGTCGAAGCGAGAAAGGAGCGTGCTCACCGGTCTATCGCGCTCATCGCGGCTTCGTCGGCGAACACGAACAGGCGCGGGTGGAGCTGAAGAATGCTCGCGGGAAGCCGCGGGGTTATCGGTCCGAACAGCGCGCCGCGCAGCGCCTCTGCCTTCGCCTCACCGCTCACGGCGAGCAGCACGGTTTTTGCCTGCATTATGGCGCGGACGCCGATGGTCAGCGCGCGGGTGGGCTGATGCTCGCCCTCGCCGAAGAAGCGCGCGTTCGCGGCGATGGTATTCTCGGTCAGCTCGACGAGGTGGGTGTTCGGCTCGAACGAGTCGGACGGCTCGTTGAAGCCGATGTGACCGTTCGGACCGAGACCGAGAAGCTGGAGGTCAATGCCGCCGAGCTGTTCGACGAGCGAGTCGTAGCGGGCGCACTCGGCGTCGATGTCGGCAGTCGTGCCGTTCGGAATGTTGTTCGCGCCGTCGGCGAAGTCCACCTTCCCAAAGAGATTTTCGCGCATGAAATAGGCATAGCTCTGGCGGTCGTCGGCTGAAAGCCCGACATACTCGTCGAGGTTTATCGAGCGCGCGCGGGAGAAGCTGAGGCTGCCCGCCGCGACCTTGCGCGCGAGCGCGTCGTATATCCCGAGCGGGGTGGAGCCGGTCGCAAGCCCGAGCACGCAGTCGGGCTTCAGCAGCAGCTGGGCGGCGATAAGCTCGGCTGCCTTGGCGCTCATTTCGGCGTAGTCATGTGCTCTGATTATCTCCATTGCAATCCTCCGAATCGTGTTTTCTCCATTGTATCACGCGCGTGGGCGAAGGTCAATCGTGCTTGCAATTTTGCGCAAAATGTGCTATAATCGAGCCGGAAACGGAGGGAATACAAAATGAAACTTGAACTGAGACAGGTGACCGTCGACGAGAAGCCGATACTCTCAAACCTCATGGAGAAGTATCTCTACGAGTTTTCTACGTGGGAGAAGACCGACGTCAGCGCGCTCGGACTGTACGGCTACGACTGGCTCGACTGCTACTGGACCGAGAAGGGTCGGTGGGCGTTCTTCATTCTGGCGGACGGCAAACTCGCGGGCTTTGTGATGGTGAACGACTATCAGGAGACGCCGGGAATTACGACCGACTACGCGATGAGCGAGTTTTTCATAATGAATCGCTACAAGCGGATGGGCGTTGGCAGCTACGCCGCGCGCACCGTGTTCGAGATGTTCAGGGGGCGGTGGCAGCTGAAATATCTGCCATCGAATGTGCCGTCGCAGCTGTTCTGGGACAGGATCGTCCCCCAGTGCGCGCCTAAGACCGCGGAGCTGCACGTCGGGCTGGGAACGCCCTACCCGAACGGCGAGCTTGGCAACGTGTGGACATTCGACACGAGCAAAGGTTGAGAAAAGGACATAAAAACGGACTATCCGCCGAGGATAGTCCGTTTTTTATCACATTATCGGCTCGTTGTCCCAGTCGCCGACGAGAGGGCTGTTCATTATGCGGAACCTGGCGTTTGTGTCCCAGATGCGCCTAAGCTCGTCGAAGTTTTCGTCGGGGTCGAGCATCAGCCGCGCGAGCGAGTCCAGCTCGGCGAAGTTGTCGGCGGTGAGTGAATCGAACTTGCCGTCTACATAGCAGGGCTGAAAGAGGTAGGAGATCTCGTCGTTCATCAGCGCGTGGAAGTCGTAGAACAGGTAGCGGATGACCGCGCGCAGAGAGTTTGTGCCAAGCCCGTCGGCGTAGAGAAAGCGCGTGCCGTCGTCGCGACCCTCGCGGATGTCCAGCCACGCCCGCGCCGCCCAGTCGAAGCGCTCCTCGGGCAGGTCGTACTGGTCGAAGCCTATCGCCGCGTCGTAGAAGCCGTCGGCGTCGAAGGTGCGCCAGCGTCCGTCAAGCCACACCTGGTTTATCCAGTGGTCCATGCTGACGCCGTCGCGGAAGTAGGGCGCAAAGCCCGCGCGGCTGCGGCAGGGTATGCCCTTCGCCTTGTAGATGGCGCTCATCAGCACCGAGACATAGCGGCAGGTGAGCACCAGCTTGTGTTCGACCCTGCGGTCGGGGACAAAGCCGCGCGGGTCGAGGCGCATGAGCTCGGCGGCGATGGCGGTCGCGGTGAGGAAGATGTCGTCCTCGCAGCGCATCCGCCACCGGGGATAGTCGTTCATGTCGCCGTAGCGCAGGTCGGCGTTGGCGTTCGTGTTTCCCTCGCGCAGCGTGACGCGGTGGATTATCTGATGGGAGATGAGTTCGCCGAGCGCGCGCGGGTCGTCGGGAAGCGAGCGGAACAGGTCGGCATACGCGCCGGCGTAGGTGTATGTGCCGGTTTGGCGGTAGTGATCGAGCAGCTTTGAGTTCATAGCGGTATCCCTCCTTATCTGCCATCATACCATATATACGGCGAGAGCGCACGACTTTTTCTGCTGACCTGCGGTGTTTCGCCGCGGGGTTGTCTGCAAAACGGCGGCAAAATCGGCGGGATTATTTGTGCAAACCGCTTGTTTTTTGCGTCGAGAATTGCTATAATATATTAAATATCCCGGCAATATGCTTAACAAAACCATGTGGGATGTGATGACTAATGGATATGACTACGACAAGCGACCGCAGGTGCTACGCAAACCGCGAGCTCAGCTGGCTGCGGTTCAACGAGCGCGTGCTTGAGGAGGCGACCGACCCCGCAAATCCGCTGTTCGAGCGGCTTAACTTTGTGTCGATATTCCAGAGCAACCTCGACGAGTTCTATATGGTGCGCGTCGGCATGCTTATGGACACTCTGGAGGGCGGCGTGACCGACGACAAGCTCGGCATGACCAGCCGTGAGCAGCTCTCGGCGGTCATCGAGCGCACGACCGAGCTTTTGGGTCAGCGCGACGCGATATACAGGTCGCTTACCGACGAGCTCGGGCAGTACGGCATCGAGCTGTGCAAGTTCTCGTCGCTCAGCGACAAGCAGCAGGCGGTGCTCGAGAAGACATTCCGCGCGAACATACTTCCGCTGCTCTCCCCGCAGATAGTGGGGCGCAAGCAGCCCTTCCCGTTCCTCGCGAACAAGGCGATATACGCGGTGGCGGCGCTCAAGTCGAAGAACGGAAACGAGCGGATGGGCATCGTGCCCTGCGACGAGGGAACGCTTCCGCGACTGATAAAGGTTCCGGGCGAGGAGGGCAAGCTGCTGCTCATCGAGGACGTGATAGCGGGATTTCTCGACCGCGTATTCGAGCACTACAAGGTGACCGGCGTGGTGCTGATACGCATAGAGCGCAGCGCGGACATCGACGTGGACGAGGGCGACTGGAGCGGCGGCGACATGCTGTCCGACGAGTACCGCAAGAGCATGGAGAAGATGATAAAGCGCCGCAAGCGCTTAAATCCGGTCAAGCTCGAGCACTACGGCAAGCTCGGCGACTCGATGCGGGAGAGCCTGAGCGGCTCGGTCGGAATACCGAAAAAGCAGATGTTCGAGAGCGGGATACCGCTCGACCTCAGCTTTATCCGCCAGATAAAGGACTATCTGCGCGACAAGACCGAGCTGTTCTATCCGCGCCGCACGCCGCAGAACCATACCGCCATATCGCAGACCGAGCCGATGACCGCACAGGTGCGCCGTCACGATCTGCTGCTCAGCTATCCCTACGAGAGCATACGACCGCTCATGCGGCTGCTTCAGGAGGCGGGCAGCGACCCCGAGGTCGTGTCGATAAAGATGACCCTCTACCGCGTGGCGGATAACTCTAAGATAGTGGAGGCGCTGGTGGACGCGGCGGAGAACGGCAAGGAGGTCGTGGTGCTGGTCGAGCTGCGCGCGCGGTTTGACGAGGAGAACAACCTCGGATGGTCGCGTGTGCTCGAACGCGCCGGCTGCCGTGTGATATACGGACTGGACGGCATGAAGGTGCACTCCAAGCTGCTGCTGATAACGCGCTACCGCGAGGGTCAGGTCGAGTACATCACGCAGGTGGGCACCGGAAACTACAACGAGGACACCGTGCGGCTGTATACCGACTACGCGCTCATGACCGCGTCGCCCGAGATAGGCGCGGAGGCGGCAAACGTCTTTAACTGCCTGTCGATGGGCGAAGTGGTGGAGCACACCGAGCATCTGCTCGTCGCACCCAAGTGTCTGCGAAGCAAGATACTGGACAGGATAGACGATGAGATAGCCTGCGCGCGGTCGGGCGGCGAGGCGTATCTCGGGTTCAAGCTGAACGGACTTACCGACAAGGTGATAATAAGCAAGCTCATCGAGGCGTCGCAGGCGGGCGTGAAGATAGACCTGCTGGTGCGCGGAATCTGCTGCATCGTCGGCGGGGCGGAGGGGTACACCGAGAACATCCGCGTGTGCAGCATCGTCGGACGGTACCTCGAGCACTCGCGCATATACATCTTCGGCGCGGGGGAGAGACGGAAGGTGTACATATCCTCCGCCGACTTCATGACCCGCAACACCACCCGCCGAGTGGAGGTGGCGGCGCCGATATACGACGAGGGCATACGCGCGCACATCGAGAAGATGTTCTTCGATCAGCTTAGGGACAGCGCAAAACTGCGCGTTCAGCAGCCGGACGGAAGCTATCTGCTTATGAAGTCGGAGACCGACCCGTTCAACACGCAGGAGACCTTCGCGGACGAGGCGGCTTCCGGCGCGTGGTGGGGCGCTTCGCCCGAGCCCGCAAAGCCGGAGATGAAGGCGGCTGTCGAACCGAAGCCCGAGCAGGCAGCGCGGTCGGAGGCAAAGCCTTCGGTCGAACAGAAACCTCAGCCGAAGCGGGGATTATTCGCGCGGCTGTTCGGGAAAAAGTGATTTCGAGAAAGTGAAAACTTTTTTATAAGAAAGGGGACTGTTTTATGAAGCGCATCGGACTACTGACCAGCGGAGGGGACTGCCAGGCGCTGAACGCCACGCTGCGCGGCGTTGCGAAGGGACTGTACAACCTCTACGGCAACGAGGTGGAGCTGTACGGCTTCATCGACGGCTACAAGGGACTTGTCTACGAGGACTACAAGAAGATGACCCCGCTCGACTTCACTGGACTGCTGACCGTCGGCGGCACGATACTCGGCTCGAGCCGCATGCCGTTCAAGAAGATACGCGAGCCGGACGAGAACGGACTCGACAAGGTGGAGGCGATGAAGTACACCTATCGCCGCCTGCGCCTCGACTGCCTGGTGGTCCTCGGCGGCAACGGCAGCCAGAAGACCGCGAATCTGCTGAGCGAGGAGGGTCTGAACGTCATCGGACTGCCCAAGACCATCGACAACGACCTGTGGGGCACCGACACGACCTTCGGCTTCCAGAGCGCGATAACCCTCGCGACCGACGTGATAGACTGCATCCACACCACCGCGTCGTCGCACAACCGCATATTCATCGTCGAGATAATGGGTCACAAGACCGGATGGCTGACGCTTAACGCGGGCATAGCCGGCGGCGCGGACATCATACTCATCCCCGAGATACCCTACGACATCGACTGCATCGTCGAGAAGATAAAGCGCCGCGCGGCAGCCGGCAACGGATTCACGATAATCGCGGTGGCGGAGGGCGCCGTCTCCAAGAAGGTCGCGAAGATGGAGAAGGCGGAGCGCAAGCAGCACTTCGCCGAGTACAAGTATCCGTCGGTGTCCTACGAGATAGCGGACAAGATAACCGAAAAGACCGGCAAGGAGGTCCGCGTGACCGTCCCCGGACACATGCAGCGCGGCGGCGTTCCCTGCGCCTACGACCGCGTGCTGTCCAGCCGACTGGGCGCGGCGGCGGCTCAGATGATATACCACGAGGAGTACGGCGTGATGGTGGCGATACAGGAGCACGTCATAACGTCGGTGCCGCTGAGCGAGGTCGCCGGCAAGCTCAAGCTCGTCGACCCCGAGTCGGACATAATCGCCGAGGCGCGTCTGCTCGGCATCAGTTTCGGCAACGACTGATTTTTACGGACGTGGGAAGGTTGGGGACAGATGGATAGTCTGCTGCTGTCGCTTAGGATAGTCGCGCCGCTGTTCATAATGATGGCGCTCGGCTACGCGATAAAGCAAACCGGAATGATGAACGAGACGTCGGTGCGGCAGGTGAACAAGGTGTGCTTCAAGATTTTCCTGCCGCTGCTGGTGTTTCTGAACATCTACAACACAGACCTTGAGGAGAGCTTCAACGCGCCGCTGCTCACCTTCGCGCTGGTCGGGTTTGCGATACAGCTCGCAAGCTCGTTTGCGATAGTCATGCTCGCGCAGAAGGACAACTCGCGTCGCGGCGTGATGATGCAGGGAATGTTTCGCGGCAACTTCGTGCTTTTCGCCGTGCCGATGGCGACCTCGCTGTTCGGTGCGGAGGCCGCGGGCGAGGCGTCGATACTCATTGCGGTGATAATCCCGCTGTACAACGCGTTTGCGGTGATAGTGCTCTCGATGTTCGGCGGCGGGAAGCCCGACTTTTCCAAGATGCTCAAGGGCATTGCGACAAACCCGCTGATAATCGCGTCGCTGCTCGGAATACTTGCGGTCGCCACGGGGTTCAAACTGCCCGGCTTTGCGTACAAGCTGGTCGACGACATAGCGGGCATAGCGACGCCGCTCGCGTTCATCATCCTCGGCGCGTCGTTCAGCTTCGGCGACGTGAGCGGATATGTGAAGGAGTTGTCGCTGACGCTCGGCATGAAGCTGGTGGTCTATCCGCTCATAGCGATCGTCGCCGCGATAGCGCTCGGGTTCCGTGACGCGCCGCTGGCGGTGCTTATGACGATGTTTGCCGCGCCGGTAGCCGTGTCGTCGTTCACGATGGCGCAGCAGATGGGCGGCGACGACAAACTTGCGGGTCAGATAGTCGTGTTTTCGTCTACTATAGCGATATTTACGATGTTTTTGATGATATTTGCTCTGAAAGAGCTGGCGTTCATCTAAATCAAAGGAGGTTTTCAGCTTATGTGGAACCGGATCGACACATCAAAGTATGAGGGCATGATAGCCGAGACTGTCTGCCACAAGGGACACGACGGCAAGATGGTAAAGACCTATCTCTCCCGCCCGATAGGGGAGACTTGTCTGCCGTCGATAGTGCTCATCCCGCATATGCCCGGCTGGGACGAGTGGTGCCGCGAGACCGCGCGCCGCTTCAGTCAGCACGGATACGCGGTCGCCTGCCCGAACATCTATCAGGACTTCTCGCAGGGCACGCCGCAGGAGGCTTCACAGGCTGCGCGTGACGCGGGCGGAGCGATGGACAAGAACGTGATGGAGGACACGGCGGGTTCACTCGAATATCTCAAGGCGCAGCCCTGGTCGAACGGCAAGGTCGGCGTCATCGGAATGTGCTCGGGCGGTCGCCACGCGTTCCTCGCAGCCTGCACCGTCGACGGCTTCGACTGCGCGGTCGACTGCTGGGGCGGCGGCGTGAGCCAGTCGAAGGAGGAGCTCAGCCCCGCGCGTCCGGTCGCGCCGATAGACTACACCGAGAAGCTGAATATCCCGCTGCTCGGCATCTTCGGAAACGACGACCATATGCCCACGCCCGAGCAGGTGGACGAGCTTGAGGCGCGTCTCAAGGCTGGCGGCAAGGACTACGAGTTCCACCGATACGACGGCGCGGGACACGGGTTCTGGTACTATCACACGCCGATGTACCGGTTGGAGCAGGCGATGGACTCGCAGGAGAAGGTGTATAACTTCTTCGAGAAACATCTCAGAACGTGAGCGGCGAACCTTTCGTCGTGATGGCAAAGCCGGTGGGCTCGAGGTGCAACCTCGCCTGCCGGTACTGCTACTATCTCGGCACCGACGAGCTTATCGGAAACGCGCCGGCGGTGCGGATGGATGACGCTACGCTTGCCACGTTCATCAAACGATACATAGACGAGTGCCCCGGTCGGGTGGTGAGCTTCACCTGGCACGGCGGCGAGCCGACCCTCGCGGGACTCGACTTCTTTCGGCGCGCGGTCGAACTTCAGAAGAAGTATCTCGGCGAGGGAAGGGAGTGCTGGAACAACCTCCAGACGAACGGCATCCTGCTCGACGACGAGTGGTGCGACTTCCTCGCGGCGGAGAAGTTCGACGTGGGGTTGTCGATAGACGGCGCGAAGGCGGTGCACGACCGCTATCGCCTCGACCACCGCGACGAGGGGACATACGACCGAGTCGCCGCCGCGTGCGAACGGCTGAAAAGCCGCGGGGTGAAGCCCGACCTGCTCTGCACGGTGACGAGCGACTCGGCGTCCGACCCGCTTGCGGTCTACCGTGCGCTGCGCGACTTGGACACCGGGTGGATGCAGTTCATCCCGATAGTTCGGTGGAAGGGCGACGGCACGACCACGCCCGACTCGGTCACACCCGAGGGATACGGCGACTTCCTGCGCGACGTGTTCGCGGAGTGGCTCTACCACGACCTCGGTCGGGTGGGGGTGCAGATGTTCGCCGAGGTCGCGAGGACTGTCGGCGGCGGGGGAAACCCGAGCCTGTGCACGATGGCGCAGACCTGCGGGCGGGTGCTGGTGGTAGAGCGGGACGGCGGAGTCTACTCCTGCGACCACTTCGTCCGACCTGAGCACAAGCTCGGCGACGTCGAAACCGACGGACTTCTCACGCTCGCGGACAGCGAGAAACAGCGCGCGTTCGGCGAGGCGAAGCGGTCGACGCTCACTAATGAGTGCCGCGAGTGCAAGTATCTTCCGATGTGCGGCGGGGGCTGCCCGAAGGACAGGTTCGCGAAGTCGCGGGACGGCGAGGACGGTCAGTACTATCTGTGTGAGGGCTTGAAGGCGTTTTTCGACTACGCCGTGCCGAGGCTTGAGGAGCTGGTCGCGCTTCAGCGGCAGCGAAAGTCGGTGGCGGAGACCGCGGCGGTGCTGCGCGAGCTTGAAAACGCGCGGTGGAAGGGCGTCGGTCGGAACGACCCCTGCATCTGCGGCAGCGGCCGCAAGGCGAAGAAGTGCTGCTGGGACAGACGACCCTGACACGCAAAAGAACGACAAAAAACGGAGCGGGTGACCGCTCCGTTTTCGCGTGTTTTCTTGGATTATCGGACGAAGTTCATCCGGTCGAACGGCTCGCGCTCCGGAAGCCCGAACTGCTCCTTGCCGAGCGCTATCGACTTCATCAGGAACACCATGTTGTTCGCGAGCGTGCGCATCTGCTGCATGCCCTCGGTGTCTTTGTCCGCCTCGCCGGGCAGCGCACCGTGGACACCGTTCCAGTACTGACCGCTCGCTATCGGCATTCCGCTTATGCCGAACACCTTGTTCAGCTCGTCGTAGGTGGCGGTGAGACCGCCCCTGCGCGCGACCGCGACCGCCGCTCCGACCTTCATCGTCTTGTCGAACGGAGTGCTGTAGAACAGCCGATGCAGGAAGGACATAGTCGTGCCGTTTGCCGAGCCGTAGTAGACCGGCGAGCCGACCACAAGACCGTCCGCCTCCGCAAACTTGGGCGCGGTCTCGTTTACCAGGTCGTCAAACACGCACCTGCCGTTCTTCTTGCAGGACAGGCAGGCTATGCAGCCGCGGATGTCCTTGCCTCCGAACTGCACCGTCTCGACCTCGATGCCGTTTGCGACGAACACCTTCTCCATTTCCTTAAGCGCGATGGAGGTGTTTCCGTTCGGACGCGGGCTGCCGTTGAGCATCAAAACTTTCATACAGAATCTCCCTTCAATGTTTGGATAGCCGCCGTTTTGATTATATGCGGCTCACAGCTCGATAAGCTCATATTCGCGGCTGCCGAAGCCAAGCTCGGCGGCTGCCTCGATGGTGTGCTCTCCGTTGCGCGACTCGATGCGCTCGAGCAGGTGGTCGCGACCGGGGTCGTTTGACTTACGCACGAGGTCGACGCACGCCTGGTCGATGGCTATCGGGTCGAGCGACGCGAGTATGCCGATGTCCTTCATGCACGGATCCTCCGCAACGGCGCAGCAGTCGCAGTCGACCGACATGTTGCACATGATGTTGATATACGCTATCTTTCCCTTAAACAGCTCGACGACCGACTTCGCCGCGTCCGCCATCGCCTCGAGGAATTTGTCCTGCGGCGCGGTGTGCTCCCACAGGATGTTCTGATCCTCGGTTACGCCCGCCGAGTGGATGACCGACTTGCCCGCGCTGGACGCACAGCCTATCGACAGCTGCTTGAGCGCTCCGCCGTAGCCGCCCATCGGGTGACCCTTGAAGTGGGAGAGGACTATCATCGAGTCGTAGTTTTTCGTGTTCTTGCCGAGCAGGTTGTACTTTATCGCCTTGCCGTCGGGTATCTCGACACGGAGGTCGGGTCCCTCGGCGTCGAGCAGGTCGACATCGAAATACTTCGTCCAGCCGTGACCCTCGAGAAGATGGAGATGCTTTTCGGTGGTGTTGCGCTCGCCGCCGTAAGCAGTGTTGCACTCGACTATCGTGCCGCCGACGTGCTCGACTATCGGACGCCAGAACTCGGGATGGAGATAGTTCTGGTTGCCCTTCTCGCCCGAGTGCACCTTCGCGGCGACCTTGCCGGTGAGGTTCGCGCCCAGCTTGTCGAACATCTCGACCACCTTCTCGGGGGTGATAACTTTGGTGAAATAAACTTTGGAAGCCATGTTTTTTCCTCCTTTGGGAATCATCCGCATACTTGGTATGCCTTATCGGTTAAAGTATAGCGCGAATCGGTTGAAATTGCAAATGCCTGCTGCGAATTTGAGTCATGCTTTTCGGGTATGGGAGCGGGGCTATCTGCCGAGCGTAGTCGTGTAGGTGAAGGGATAGCGCTCGCCGCTGCCGTCCTTGTTTTCGGAGAATTCGAGCGATATTTCGTACTCGCCGCGCGGGAGTGGGTCGGCAACCTTGAAGTCAAAGCCGAAAGCGCGGACTGTGTGCTTCTCTCTCGGCACAGTTAAGTAGCTGTCGTCGAAAGCGGTGTGCGTATGACCGACATAATTGAGCTCGCCATCGAAAATCGTTTTTCCGGAGGAATCGGTTACTTTTATCGGACTGCCACTGACGAGATAGGGCGCGGGTGAGCCGTCGTTTGAGCGGATGGCGATATGACCGCCCCAGTTGCCGTCGATATAGACATCGTACTTCTTGTCTGTCGTCGTGTAGGGGACGGTGATAACAAAGGATATAGTTATCACATCTCCGACCTCGTCGGAGTCGTTCTCTATCTGTCGGAAGTTGAGGTTAAAGCGATAGTCGCCCGGCTCGAACAGGATTTTATGTGCGCCGAGGCGGTAGAGCTGACCGTACTTCGAGCGCACAGTCGAGCCTTCGGGCACGAGCGAGAAGTAGCTGGGCGGTCCGCCAAGCAAGGTCCACACGCCGCCGAGCCCCGCTTCGCGGAGGTAGACCCACTCGCCGTCTACCAGCTTTTCGACGTATCCCTCGTCCTCACCCGCCATGCCGTATTCGTTCACACGCGCGCCGATGAGCAGGACATACGGCTCGACAGGAGGCAGTTTCAGGTCTATCGTACCGTCGATATAATCTACCGCCAACACCTCGGCGTACTCGAAGTATTCGACGTCGCCCGAAAGTTCGAGCCGTTCGCCGACTGTCAGGAACGGCTGCGGGTATCCGATTTGACTGGGCGCGGGTCGGAGAAAGCAGACCGCGATGGCGGCGAAGATGACCGCCGTGAGCATGAACGCGACCGAGCGTTTCATGGTATACCTCCTTTTTGTGCGTGGGTGTGACAAATGAGTGCTCTGTACAGCTATAATTTAACATAAGCAGAAGAAAAACGCAACTGTTTTCGGAAAACGGCGGCGCGCGAGCAGGCGAATTTGTCCACAAGGGGGGATTGACAACGACCTGTCGATGTATTATACTAATTGCGGGAATGAATGGAAAAAGTCGGCGTGATTTTTGTCGATAATTCCGAAAAATTAAAGTATAGGAGTGATTTCGCTATGTCCAAGCTCAAGAAGGTTAAGGTCGGCGTTGTAGGCTGCGGCGGTATCTGCAAGGGCACCTACATGGAGAACATGGTAAACACGTTCGAGATAATCGACGTTGTCGGCTGCTACGACCTGCTCGACTACCGTATGGACTACATGGTCAATAAGTACGGCATCAAGAAGTATGACAGCCTTGAGGCCATATGCAGCGACCCGGAGATCGAGGTCATCGTCAACTTGACCTATCCGGAGAGCCACGTGCTCGTGTCCAAGACCGCTTTCGAGCACGGCAAGCATGTCTACTGCGAGAAGATGATGGCTCCGACCTTCGAGGACGCCACCATGCTCATGGAGCTTGCCAAGAAGAACAACTGCGTGTACACCACCGCCCCGGACACCTTCCTCGGCGCTTGGGAGCAGTCGGCGCGCAAGTACATCGACGACGGCATCATCGGCAAGCCGGTCACCGTCCACGCGCAGGTCACCAGCCACTACGACTCGGACTCGCCGTTCTTCGACACCGCTCCGAAGTACTTCTTCTTCCCGCTGCATTACGGCGGAGGCTATCCGTTCGACCTCGGCGGTTACTATCTGCATGAGATGATCAACCTCTTCGGTTCGGTCAAGCGCGTCGCGGGCTTCGGCGGCAACCTCAATCCGCATCGCACCTTCTCCAACCCGAAGCATCCGAAGTACGGTGAGACGTGGGAAGTCAACACCCCGACCACCCTGCTCGCGGCTCTCGAGTTTGAGAACGGCGTTCTCGGAACCTTCCATATCTCGTCCGACTCGTCGCACAGCCAGAACTTCGTCGTCACCGGCACCGACGGCACGATGAAACTGGGCGACCCGAACATGTTCAATGACCGCATCTCGGTCACCCGCGCCGGTGCTCAGCCGGAGGTTCGCCGCATCTTCTCGGGTCAGACCCCGCAGTCGATGATGGCGCAGATGGCGGCTCAGGATCCCGACCGTCAGCAGCTCGCCGAGTTCACCATGCCGCAGACCGTCGAGCTCCCGCTGCTGCACGGCTTCTATGAGTCGAGCCGCGGCGTCGGTCTTGCCGATATGTGCTACGCTCTGCGCAACGGCCGCCGTCCGCGCTGCCATGCGGACATCGGCTATCATGCCATCGAGATAATCCACGCCATCCAGGAAGTCTCGAAGACCGGCAAGGTCTACGAGATGACCAGCCGCTGCGAGCGTCCGGCGATGATCCAGCCGTCGGCTCGTTCGGTCACCGGTCAGGAGGCTACCCTCGACGACTGATCGACGGGAGCAATTTCGAGGTAAAGCAAAGGGCGATCGGGTCTTTCCGACCCGGTCGCCCTACTGTGTGTTTTTTAAAACGTGTTTTGAAATAAGAGAGGTATTAGTGAGTTGGCAAGGGAAAAGAAAGTTTTGAACGTAGTGGACGGAAGCAGAAGCATAACCGCAACGATACTTCTGCTCGCGTGGCCGGTTTTGGTGGAGCAGATATTCACCACCCTCGTGAGCTACGCGGACACCGCGATGGTCGGCAGTCTCGGCAAGGTGGCGACAGCGGCGGTGTCCATCTCAAACCCGGTAATAATGCTGCTCAACGGCATAGTCATGGCGCTGGGCGTAGGTATAACGGCGCTGGTCGCGCGAGCGGTCGGCGCGGGGGATAAGGGACGCGTGAGTCAGCTTATCAAACACGCGATAATGGCGATAATCATCCTCGGCGTGCCGATAACGGTGATAATCGCGTGCCTCAGCCGCCTCATCCCGATGTGGATGGGCGCGGAGCCGGACGTGCTCAACACCGCGACTACATACAACCTGATAGTGTCCGGCGGACGGATATTCGCGATAACTTCGATGATGCTAAACTCGGCGTTCCGAGGCTACGGCGACACAAAGACGCCGCTGTATGTGAACACCGCGATGAATGTCATAAACGTCATACTCAACTTCTTCCTCATCTATCCAACCCGCACGATAACGCTGTTCGGGCGTTTCAGCTTTACCATGTGGGGCGCGGGACTTGAGGTCGCGGGCGCGGCGATAGCCACCGCCGTCGGCATGGCGTTTGCGGGCTGCGCGACACTGTGGGTCGCGTTCTCCAAGAGGAATCAGTTCCACGTCGAGCGCCGCACATCCTGGAAGCTGGATGTACCGATGACCAAGCAGATATTGAAAATCAGCTTCCCCGCAATGCTCGAGCGCATACTCATGTCGTCGAGCGGCATATTCACCACCTCGTCGATAGCGACGCTCGGCACGGCGGTGGTTGCGGCAAACTCGCTCTGCCTTACCGCCGAGTCGATGTCCTTCATGCCGGCGTTTGCGTTCCAGACTGCCATCACGACGCTCGTCGGACAGTCGCTCGGCGCGAACCGACCGGATCTGGCGGTGAAATATGTGCGAAAGACGCTGCTGCTCGGAAGCCTGCTGATGGTGTTGACAAGCATAGGACTATTCGTGCTGTCGCACCAGCTCATCGGCATCTTCACGCCGGACGCGGAGGTCATTCGGATAGGCGGAGAGTGCATGAAGGTAGTTGCGTTCATGCAGGTGCCGCAGGTGATAATGTGGACGTTCAGCGGCGTGCTTCGCGGCGGCGGAGACACCAAGTTCAACTTCTACATAACCGCGGGCGCGAACTGGCTGATACGCACGCCCTTCTCGATACTCGCTGTGCGCGCATGGGGAATGGGACTGTTCGAGGTGCAGATAGTCACGCTCATCGAGATATTGGTGATGATGACCTGCCTGTACCTGCGCTATCGCAGCGGCAGATGGAAGACGATAATGCTCGAGGAGGAGCAGAAGCTCGCCGAGAGATAAATTTTATAAGGAGGAGTTTTGCATGGATTTCAAGATGTTCATGAAGATGCCGGGGGTCATCGACATCGCGTACAAGACCTACGCGATAAACGAGTACGGGCTGGACGCGATGTTCCTGCTCGAGGGCGAGAAGGAGGCGCTGCTCATCGACACCGGCACCGGCGTGTTCGACCTGCCGATGCTGCTGAAAACGCTGACCGACAAGCCGGTGCGCGTTGTGCTGACCCACGGTCATCCCGACCACGCGGGCGCTATCGGATTCTTTGACGAGGTGTGGGCGCATCCGGACGACTTCGAGATGGCGACTCACCTCGGGTATGAGCAGCGCAGGGGCTACGCCGAGGGACTGCTGAAGATGAATAAGGCGGCTCCGGTCACCGCCGAGGAGACGGTGAAGTTTGAGAAGATGCCGAAGATGATGCCGCTTCACGAGGGGGACACGATAGACCTCGGCGGACGCAAGGTGATGGTGTTCGAGACTCCGGGTCACACCCCGGGCGGACTCAGCTTCCTCGACGTGAACACGCGCATATTCATCACCGGCGACGCGTGCAACGGAAACACGCTGCTGATAGGCTTCAGAGCAGAGGACTCGGACAAACAGACCATCTCCGCGTTGAAGGCGACCGCCGAGAAGATAGAGTCGCTTAAAGCCCTGTACGACCGCAACTACAACGGTCACGTCGGATACGGCGGATCGCCGAGCTGCCGCCCGCAGCCGGAGAGCATAGCGTCGGACATGGCGTCCCTCTGCGCCGACCTGCTTTCGGGCAAGGAGAAGGGCGAGAGCCAGGAGTTCCGCATCGGCGGCGGTGAGCCGAGGGTCGCATACTTCGCGCGCCGCGGCGCCGCGGGCATCCGCTACACCGACGCGTCGCTCAGGTAAGGTACAAATACATTTTTGAGAGGGGAATGACTATGTTTTCGAGGATGCTTTACGGCGGCGACTACAACCCGAACCAGTGGGGAAAAGAGGTCTGGAAGGAGGACATGCGCATCTTCCGCGACGCGAGGATAAACAGCGCGACGATAAACGTGTTCTCCTGGTCTAAGATCCAGCCGGCGGAGGATGTCTACGATTTCAGCGAGTTGGACGAGATAATCGACATGCTGTCGGCGGAGGGCTACGACATTGTGCTCGCCACCGCGACCGGCGCCATGCCCGCGTGGATGGTGACTCGCTATCCCGAGACGGCGCGCGTTGACTTCGAGGGACGGCGGCACAGGTTCGGCGGACGGCACAACGCCTGCCCGCACAGCCCGGTGTTCCAAAAGTACGCCGCGCGGCTTGCGGAGAAGCTGGCGGAGCGGTACGGCTCAAATCCGCATATCGCCTGCTGGCACATCTCGAACGAGTACGGCGGCGAGTGCTACTGCCCCGAGTGCGAGCAGCAGTTCAGACTGTGGCTCCGCCGCAAGTATAAGACGCTGGACGCGCTCAACGACGCGTGGAACATGGAGTTCTGGGGACACCTGGTGTACAGCTGGGACGAGATAGTCGTGCCCAACGCGCTCGGCGACGCGATAGGCCGCGAAAAGACCGCGTTTGCGGGTCTGTCGATAGACTACCGCCGCTTCATGTCGGACAGCATCCTCGAAAACTTCAAGATGGAGCGGGACGCGATACGTAAGTACGACAAGACCACCCCGATAACCACCAACCTGATGGGCACATACAAGGGACTGGACTACTTCAAGTGGGCAAAGGAGATGGACATCGTCTCCTGGGACAACTATCCCGCCTACAATACGCCGTGGAGCTATACCGCGATGCGCCACGACCTGATGCGCGGACTGAAGGGCGCGCCGTTTATGCTGATGGAGCAGACGCCGAGCCAGCAGAACTGGCAGCCGTTCAACTCGCTCAAGCGCCCGGGACAGATGCGCGCGCAGAGCTGGCAGACGGTCGCACACGGCGCGAACACGATACAGTTCTTCCAGCTTAGACGGTCGCGCGGCGCGTGCGAGAAGTTCCACGGCGCGGTGATAGCGCACGTCGGAACGGAGGACACCCGCGTGTTCCGCGAGGTCGCGCAGCTCGGTCATGAGCTTGAGGCGATGGGGGACACGCTGCTCGACGCGAAGAATCCCGCCAAGGTGGGCATCATCTTCGACTGGGACAACTACTGGGCGCTCGAGTACACCAGCGGTCCGAACGTCGAGCTGAAGTATGTCGATCAGATACACCGGTACTACAAATACTTCTACGAGCGCAACATTCCTGTGGACATGATCCCCGTCGACGCCGACCTCTCGAAGTATTCGATGGTGGTCGCGCCGGTGCTGTACATGGTAAAGGACGGCATGGCGGAGGCGCTCGAGAAGTTCGTGTCCGACGGCGGCACGCTCGTCACCACGTTTATGAGCGGCATAGTCGGACAGAGCGACAACGTGCATCTCGGCGGATACCCCGGACCGCTGCGCAGGCTGTGCGGCATCTGGGCGGAGGAGATAGACGCGCTCGCGCCCGAGCAGTCGAACGCGGTGAAGTTTGCGGACGGCGGCGAGCACAAGTGCGGACTGCTCTGCGACCTTGTCCACCTCGAGGGCGCGGAGAGCCTTGGAAGTTACGCCGCCGACTTCTACGCCGGCTATCCCGCGGTGACGCGCAACGCGTTCGGCAAGGGAGCCGCCTACTATGTGGCGACGCAGCTCGAGGCGGACGGACTGGCGGTGGTGATGGACAGAGCGTCGGGCGAGGCGGGCATAAAGCCGGTCATCGATGAGCCGACAAAGCTGGAGGTCACCCGCCGCAGCGGAAAGAACGGCGACTTCTACTTCGTGATGAACCTAGGCGGGGAGGAACAGCCGCTGCCGTCGCGCTTTGCGGGCAAGACCGATATCCTCACCGGAAAGACCGCGCCGAGCGTGCTTAAGACCTGGGATACGGTGATAATCAAGGGATAACGAGGGATAAGATGTTCAAAAAGGTTAGAAACGACGCATTTTACTCGCAGATGGGCAAACTTCTTCTGCCGATAGTGCTGCAAAACCTGCTAAACGCGGTGGTCAGCTCGGCGGACGTGGTGATGCTCAACTTTGTCGGCGAGTCGTCGATAGCGGCGGTATCGCTCGCGACGCAGTACACCACCGTGCTGATGATGGTGTTCTACGGACTGGGCACCGGCGCGACGATGCTCTGCGCGCAGTACTTCGGCAAGGGGGATATGCGCGCGATAGAGACGGTTCAGGGGATAGCGCTGCGATTCTCGATGCTTCTCGCGATGCTGTTTGCGGGAATGTCGGCTGTCTTCCCCGAGGTGATGATGCGGCTGTTCACGCCGGAGCAGCACCTGATAGAGCTCGGCGCGAAATATCTGCGCATAATGAGCATAAGCTATCTGTGCTGGAGCGTGACCGAGGTGTACATATCGGTGCTGCGAAGCATCGGACGGGTGGCTGTCGGCACGGCGCTCAACTCGTTTGCGGCGGTGCTGAACATCATACTCAACGCGGTGTTCATCTTCGGCACCGACCTCGGCGTGCAGGGTGTGGCGATCGCGACCTCGACTTCGCGGCTGCTCGAACTGCTGCTCTGCTTTGTCGTGTCGATGCGCTCGAAGGACATAAAGCTGAAATTTCGGTATCTGTTCGTGCGGAACAAGCTGCTTTTCCGCGACTTTTTGCGGCTTTCGATACCCGCGATGGCAAACGACGTCGTGTGGAGCGTCGGATTTTCGATGTACTCGGTCATACTCGGGCATCTCGGCGAGGCTGCGGTGGCGGCAAACTCACTCGCGTCGGTGGTGCGAAACTTCGGCACGGTGCTCTGCTTCGGCATAGCGAGCGCGGGCGGAGTGCTGCTCGGTCAGATAATAGGCAACGACCGAATGGACGAGGCGCGCGACGGCGCGAAAAAGACGGTGAAACTGACCGTTTTGACGAGCGTCGCGGGCGGACTGCTGATACTCGCGTCGATACCCTTCGTGCTGATGTACGCCGACCGCTCGTTCAGCGAGACGGCAAAGGAGTATCTGACCGTGATGATGCTGATAAACTGCTACTATGTCGTCGGTCAGGCGGTGAACACAACGATAATCGCGGGCGTCTTCCGCGCCGGAGGGGACAGCCGCTTCGGTCTGATATGCGACTTCATCGACATGTGGATATACGCCGTGCCGATAGGGTTTATCGCGGCGTTCTGGCTGAAACTGCCGGTGGTGTGGGTGTACTTCGTGCTCTGCACCGACGAGTTTGTCAAGTGGCCGTGGGTGATAAAGCACTATCGCAGCGGAAAGTGGCTGAAAAACATCACGCGGGACAACTTGTTTGAGGAGAACTGACAATGAATATCTATCGTTCGGCGGAGGAGCTTATCGGGCGCACGCCGATGCTCGAACTGCGCGCCATCGAGCGCGAGCTTGGGCTTGAGGCGCGGATAGCCGCGAAGCTGGAGAGTTTCAACCCCGCCGGCTCGGCAAAGGATCGCGTCGCGAAGTCGATGATAGACGACGCGGAGGCGCGCGGGCTGCTGAAACCGGGGGCGGTTATAATCGAGCCGACGTCGGGCAACACCGGCATCGGACTTGCGTCGGTGGCGGCGGCGAGGGGCTACCGCGCGGTGATAGTCATGCCGGACAGCATGAGCGAGGAGCGAAAGCTGCTGATGAAGGCATACGGCGCGGAGCTGGTGCTGACCGACGGCGCGAAGGGCATGCAGGGCGCGATAGACCGCGCGGCTGAGCTTGCGCGCGAGACCCCGAACAGCTTCATCCCGGGGCAGTTTGAGAATCCGGCGAACCCTGCCGCGCACTATGCGACAACCGGACCCGAGATATGGGAGGACTTGGACGGCGAGGTCGACTTCTTCGTCGCGGGAGTGGGCACCGGCGGCACGATAACCGGCGTGGGGCGCTATCTCAAGGAGAGGAAGCCGGACGTGCGCGTCGTTGCGGTCGAGCCTTCCGACTCGGCGGTACTCAGCGGAGGTAAGGCGGGTGCGCACGCGCTCCAGGGCATCGGCGCGGGGTTTATACCGAAGGTGCTCGACCGCTCGGTGTACGACGAGATAGTGACCGTCACGAGCGCCGACGCGTATGAGATGGGGCGGCTGATGGGCAGCCGCGAGGGGCTTCCTGTGGGAGTGTCCTCCGGCGCGGCGCTGTGGGCGGCGGTGCAGATAGCGCGTCGACCGCAGTCGAAGGGGAGGACGATAGTCGTCCTGTTCCCCGACGGCGGCGAGAAATATCTGTCCACGCCGATGTTTTCGTAATTTGAGGCGAAACAAAACGCTTCCTGCCTGAGAGCGGCGGGAAGCGTTTTTCGTTATACCCTTATTTCATGAAACTCGCTCGCGCGAAGTATCGGTCGAGCGCCGCCTGATACGCCTCGGTCACGCGTCCGACCTCCATGTCGTTTTCGAGCTGCTCTATAAGCTCGGGATAGCTGTCCGCCGACTTCTCGCCGACGATGACCTTTGTCAGCCACTCGTTCGCGGCGATGGCGCAGTTGTTTATCGCACTGGACACCGACACGCTCTCGTCGTAGGTGAGCGCCGCGTTTTCGGGGAAGACCCAGTCGCAGCCGACGCGGTCCCAGGCGTCCATGTTTGCGGTGTACGCCTCGGGAAGCTCGGTCTCGACCCGATTCTTATCGGCGAGGCTTATGACGTAGTTCCAATACTCGCAGGCGATCTTCAGGTCGGAGCAGGTGGAGAGTATGCTTATCGAGTTTGATGTGTCCACAGCGGGGGAGCAGCGGCGCAGATGGATGTCCGACCAGTCGTCGGCCGCGCTGACCTTCGGGGTGGTTATGCCGACGAGACGGAAGTCGGGGTCGGGGGCGATCTCGCTGGACGCGGCAAGCGACTTGAGACCGTCGCCGTCCGCAAAGCCGAAGTCGCCCGCGCCGATGTAGCCGTGCGCCCACATGTCCTCGGGTGCGGACATCTCCGAGCGGGTGATGTAGTTTTGGTTTATCAGACCCTTCGCGTACCAGTCAGCCATCGTCGCGGCGTAGCCCTGAAGCCCCTCGTAAGCCGCGTAGACCGCACGTCCGTCCTTGTTGATAAACGGAGAGTAGCTGACGCCCGCGTAACCCCACGAGCCATTGAGGACGTAGGCGTTGCAGACCGAGTGCTCGCCGAGCCAGAGCGGACCTTCACCGTCGGTGGTGTACTGCTTGAAGCCCTCGAGGGCGCGACCGAGTCCGTCCACCGTCTCGAGGTCGCTTACGCTCATGCCCAGCTTGTCCAGCCAGTCGGCGCGCACACCGAGACCCGCGTTCGCACCGCTCGGTGCGTCGGCTATCGTGTGTATGCCCCAGATGTCGCCCGAGTCGTTCACGCAGTCGATGAAGGTCGCCTCGTCGCGCTCGACGACTACGCGGTAGTTCGGCATCCAGCGGTCGACAGCCTCGTTCAGACGGACGATGAAACCGTCGCCGAGCGCCTTGTCCGCGCCGCCCTGGTAGTAGCTGTTCACCGACGACATGAAGTCGGGGTATTCGCCCGAAAGCACGATGCCCATGAAGTTCTCGCTCTCGGTGCCGACCGGCGGCACGAGCAGACTGAGCGTAACGCCGGTCTCGGCGGCTATCTCATCGTAGAAGGACGTGTCGAGGTTCTCGAACATCGCGAAACTCGGCGTCCAATACTCGAATGTGACCGGCGCCGCGCTTATCGGAAGCGAGATTTCGCCCGGCTCGGTCGGCGGGGTATTCGGGTCGTAGTCGGAGAAGTAGTCGGGCGTCGGTTCGATCGACGGCGTCTCCGGTTTGCCGCCGCCGCATCCCGCGAGGAGCGAGGCGGTGAGCAGCAGCGCGATTGCAAGCGATATGTACCTTTTCATGCGGGAACCTCCTGTCCGTTGCGGACGATGCAGCGCTTCAGCCACTTCATCCGCAGGTAGTATACGATGTATATTGTGCAGGTGACGACGCTCGTTGCGGGGAAGGTGAGCGCCACCGTGGTTATCGTCGGGAAGGCGGGTATGACGAACAGCGCCCAGAGTATTCGCAGCACGCAGACGCCCACGCAGGTTATCAGCATAGGCTGAATTGCCTCGCCCGCGCCGCGTATCGCGCCGGACAGCACCTCGATGAACACGAAGAAGAAGTAGTTGGGGCAGAGCACCCACAGCATATGCGTTCCAAGCTCAACGACCGCGTCGGTGGAGGAGAAGACGTGGAGTATCGGGGTCATGAACGCCAGCAGCAGCGCCGCGAGCACGATGGTCGTGCCCATCGTTATGCCGAGGCAGACGCGCACGCTCTTTCGCACGCGGTCGTACTTCTGTGCGCCGAAGTTCTGACCGACGAAGGTGGTTATCGCTATGCCGAACGCGCCGAGCACCATCCACACAAAGCCGTCCACGCGCCCGATGGCAGTCCACGCAGCCATCGCGTCCTGGTCGAAGCCGTTTATGCAGGTCTGGACTATCATGCCGGACACCGAGTACATCACCGACTGCATTCCGCTCGGGATTCCGATGTAGATGACGCGACCGAGTATCGAGCGGTCGAAGCGCACCTTGCGTATCTCCACGCGATAGCTCTCCTGCGTGCGCATGAGCTTTATCATTATGAGTATCGCGCTTATGAACTGCGCAAGCGCGGTGGCAAACGCCACGCCGAACACTCCCCACTGGAAGACCGCGACGAACAGCAGGTCGAGCAGTATGTTTATGATGCAGCAGGCGATGAGCACATAGAGCGGGGTCTTCGAGTCGCCGACCGCGCGGAGTATGCCGGTACCCATGTTGTAGATGAGCATCGGGATTATGCCTATGTAGAACACGGTGAGGTAGGTCATCGCGCCGTCGAACAGCTCGCCATCCGGCACCTTTATGAGATGGAGCAGCGGACGCGCGGTCACAAAGCCGAGCACCATCAGAAGTACGCCGCCGGCGATTGCGAGCGCTATCGCGGTGTGGACTGCCTTGGACACGTTCTCGGCGTTCTTCGCGCCGTAGTGCAGCGATATGACCACTGTCGCGCCGGAGGACAGTCCGACGAAGAAGCCGACGAGCAGATTGAGCACCGGTCCGGTGGTGCCGACCGCCGCCAGCGCCGCGTCGCCGTTGCACTGTCCGACGACTATCGTGTCCACTGTGTTGTACAGCTGCTGGAAGAAGCTGCCGATGAGTATCGGGAAGAAGAAAAAGAGCAGCTGCTTCCAGATAACGCCCTCGGTTATGCTGTTCTTTTCCATTGTGGTTGCCGCCATTGAATTCACCTTTCTGTCTGTTTATTAGTTGTGCAACAAGAGTTATTATATCATAGCGCGCCTGTTTTGCAAGTGGACGCGGAGGGAAAATTTCCGCATTAACGCAACACTTTTCGGGATATTGGTGGTTGAAAGATGAATCGTTCAGCAGTATACTAATCTTGCAAAGGGGAGATACCCCGAACGAACAGAGAAGGGAGATAAACACAATGACTAACGAAAAGATGATGAAGGAAGCGCCGATGTGGAAGCTGCTGCTGTCGATGAGCGTGCCCGTTGTGCTGGTGACGCTTATGATGGTGGTCTACAACATGGCGGACATATTCTTTATGGGCATGACCGGCGCGACGATGCAGGTGGCTGCGGTGAAGCTGGCAGGTCCGGCGTTCAGCATAATTCAGGCATTCAACACGCTGCTCGGTATGGGCGGATGCACCGCGATAGCGATGGCGCTGGGACGCGGCGACCGCGAGATGGCAAAGAAGTGCAGCGCGTTCAGCGTATGGGCGGGAGTCGGGATAGGCGTGGTACTGATGGCGGTGGTAGTGCTCTTTACAAACCCGCTTGTTCGACTGATGGGAGCGGACGCTGCGACCGCGGGCTACACCGCGACGTATATGCGGATACTGGCGCTCGGTGCACCGTTCATGGTCGCCGGCGGCGCGCTCGGAAACGTGATCCGCGCGGACGGCTCGACCGCCAAGGCTGCAGTCGGAAGCATGCTGGGTACGGTAGTCAACATCGCGCTCGATCCGCTGTTCATTCTGGTGTTCAAGTGGGGAATAGCGGGTGCGGCTGTCGCGACGGTGCTCGGAAATGTTGTAGGACTTGTTTACGGTGTGGTTATCATGCACAAGAGCGAGAACTTCTCGCTTAGCATTAAGAATTTCACGCTGAAAAAGGACGTTTCGCTGAAGGTCATCGGCTACGGAGTCCCGATGGCGGCGGGCACGCTGCTGATGAGCTTCTCGAGCATATTCTCGAACAATCTGATGATGAAGCACGGACCGATAGCGATAGCCGCTCAGGGCGTCGCGGGTATGTCGAGCATGCTCATCTGCATGGTGATAATGGGCGTGTGCATGGGCATACAGCCGGCGATAAGCTACGCACACGGCGCGGGAGACAATCGGCGCGTACGGCAGATAGTGCGCGGCACGGGCATCGCGTCGGTGCTGCTCGGAACGGTGCTCGCGCTCGTGTTCTTCCTCTGCCGTGACGGATTTGTCGCGGGCATGCTGAACGACCCAGAGGTCATCGAGCTGGGCAAGCGCATGATAATCGGAAGCTTGATAACCATGCCGATATACGGCGTGTATCAGATGAGCTCGACCTACCTCCAGGCTACCGGAAAGGTGAGCTACGCGACATTGGTGTCGCTGCTGCGCCAGGGCATAGTATTCATCCCGATAATATACACGATGAACGCGCTGTTTGCGCTGAACGGACTGATATTCGCCGGAGCGGTCGCCGATGTGATAGCGACGGTGGTCGGCGTGGTGCTCAGCGTCGTTTGGGCGCGAAAGCTCGCGGCAGAGCCGAAGATGGTCGAATCGGTCGAAAGAGCAAAGACCGCCGCGTGAGGGAAACTTGCGAAGGGACGTCGGGCATTATGCTCGGCGTCCTTTTGCATGCTCAGCCGATAAACGGCGCGGCGAGGATGGCGATGAACTGCGCGACCGTCGGCTTCTTGTTTAACGGATAGGGCGAAAGGCTTTGCAGGACCGACCGCTTGAGTGTCCACACGACATCAATAACGGTGCGTATGTTGCGCGTCACACACGGACAGGTAGTCCCGAAGTGCGCGGCTATCGCGGGGTACAGCTCCTTCGTGACATGGAGCAGCAGGTCGGGGCGCTCGGCGGCGAGGCATACGGCGTAACAAAGATAGGACGAGCCGAGATAGCGGGAGGTGATGCCCAGCCGACCGAGCGCTGAGTCAAGGCGCTGCATATCCATCGCGCTACGCTTTAGCCGAGTCGTCCGGATTCAGCAGCTCCTCGCGAAGCGTGTCCATAAACTCTATCAGCTCGTCGTTGCTCAGCATCATCTGAAAGCGGAGCAGCGTGACGGCGGATAAGCAGAACTTGCCTCGCTCCAGGTCGCCGTAGGCTCTGGCGGTGACTTGCAGCTGCTCTGCCATCTTCTCCTGGGTCATGTTCCGCTCGAGACGAAACGACCGCACCGATTTGGTGAGGTAGTCCCTAAAGAATTGTTTGTTGCTATTCAAGATATGACCTCCAATGCTTGCTTATATGGAAATCATACCCTTTGCGGAAGTATACATCCAGGCAGTGTGCTTCCTGTTTTTGGGCTTGCCGCCGCAAGACGGCAAATTCGCGGAGGGTTTTCCGCCTATTTCGCCGACATGCGATGCCAAGGCTTGTGTTTGCCGAAGATATCTGGTACACTATGGATGTCGAGTATGGCAAAAACGCCGCCGACGAGCTGTATTTTGACGAAGGGGAGAAATTTTCACATGAAAAAGCATATGAGATTTATCGCGGCATTGATCGCGCTCTGCCTGGTCGTGACCTTTGCGCCTACGGTCGGGCGCGCGGCGGACAGCAGCTATATAGACCTGGAGGCTCGGATAGCCGCCGCGCAGGACGGGGCGACTATCACGCTCGAGGGCGACGCTGCCGTCCAGAATAACACCGCGCCCTGGATAATCAAAAAGAACATAACCATAGACGGAGGCGGACATATTGTCACGGTTCGCTCGACCGGCGTTCTGCTCGGCGCGAACGTGACCTTTAAGAATATGCGGCTCGATTTGACGAGCACCGATTCGCGCAACGCGATAATCGCGAACGGATATGAGTTGACCCTGGACAACGTCAAGGCGGGACAGCGGTCGATAAACCTGTTCGGAGGCACGCTGCACAAGGCAAGCCATGAGGAGAGCATATTTGAAGTCCCCACGCCGGGAACGGCGAACAGGATAAACATTCTGGGTAAGACGAACCTTCAGAGCCCGAATGTCAGCACCGACTCCCTCGGCGCGGCGAACATCTTCGCGGGCAGCCTGGCGATGGGCGGTCTTAACCCGCAACATAACACAGCGGCGGATGACGGCATCGAAAACACCTACGTGGGCGATGTCACGATAAACATTAAGGATAGATATGACAGCACAGCGCTCGGCACGGTGTACGCCGGTGGCGGTCAGCAGCGCATACCGATAGGCATGGACCATACCAAGGAGACGACGCCGAACGCAAGCAAATACAGGGTCGGCGGCACTGTCACCGTCACCGGAGCGGCGATTCCGGATGTGGACGGCTTGGGCGCGACCGCGACGAACGTGGTGTACAGCGGCGATGCTTTCGAGACTAAGAGGACGTTTGTGAACATCTCGGCGCTGTCGGTGAAGAGCGGAAATCTTGTGCTGGCGAATGACAGCAGCTTTAGGAACGATGGGTCGGCGGCGGTGTCGATCGGTGCCAGACTGAACTTCTCGGAGTTTCTCGACCGCGTTCCGAACTTCAACGGAGAGGGCGGCGTCTTGGTGCTGGGACAGAACCAGACGCTGACCATCGGCGGCAATGTGTCGGGCAGCACGACGGTCGCCGTCGGCGGTGTAACACATGACGGCGCCAATTCGAGCGATGTTCCGACGAAGGGACACACCTACATCACGGCACCGAATTCGGCGGCGAACAGCTTTGTGCTGCTGCCCTATTCAAACCAACCCGATATGAAGCTGGTAGTGGACAATAGCGGCAACTGGACGGCATCGAGCGAGACTTCGGCTGAGACGATAAACCGTGTCACAAGCTTTTTAATCAAACCTACAAATGTGTCCACACCGGTGGGAGAGTATGTTGAAATTGAGATGGAAGCGGAATTTGAAGCTGAGACTCTCCCTTATCTTGACTTTGTTCCGCTCAATATAAGCGTGAACGGTGGAGCAGACCTTGCCCTGCAAGAGGATTCTGAAACTGACGGCTATTATATCTACACCTATCAAGGCGGGGTGCTGACGATTACTGTTATCGATAATGCGCTGTCTATTACTCCGGATACACGGTATTCGGAGGGCACATACGAAATAAAGGTCACGATACCCGCAAAGCATAACGGGGCTGACAGGACGCTGTCCGACTCTGTTACCCTCACCGTCGGCAGCGGCTCAACAGGGGACAGCGGCTCAACAGGGGACAGCGGCTCGACCGGGGACGGCGGCTCGACGGGTGATGGCGGCTCGACCGGCGGAGGAGATTCGACAGGCGGCAATCCGAGCGGAGGCGGCAATCCGAGCGGCGGTGGTTCTTCAGGCGGCTCGGATGCGGGCGATTCCGCGGAGGCCGTGGAGGACGGCAGCGTGACCAACCCCGACGGCTCGGTCACCGTTACCACGACCGACGAGGACAGCGGCAGAACGACCGCGATAACCACATATACCGACGGCTCGACCGAGACGGTCATAGAGCAGTCGGACGGATTCACCGCGACAATCAAGACCGACAAGGACAGCGCTCGCGCGGGAGTGCAGCTTTCCGCACAGGAGAAGGAAAGCACTGTAACGCTTCCCATCCCGCCGCTGCCCGGAAATAACGCGACAATAACCGTGCGCACCGGAAGCGAAAGCCCGATTCGCGTGGAGATCCCCGCGGAGGGCAGCCCCGAGACCACCGTCGCGTATATTGTGGACGAGGACGGCGCCGAGTCGATAGTGAAAACCGCTGTGCTTACGGACGGAAAGATAGGCATCGCCGTCACCGACGGAGCGACCATCCACCTGCGCGACAACAGCAAGAAGTTCGACGATACGGTCGGTCACTGGGCGGAGAAGGAGATAGCCTTCATCACCGCGCGCGAGATATTCCTCGGCACTGCCGCCGACACGTTCAGCCCCGAGGCGGCAATGACCCGCAGAATGATGATGATGGTGCTTGCGCGGATAGACGGCGTTGAGGCTGCCGGAGCGAGCGAGGGTCTTGAGTGGGCGGTGTCCCGCGGGATAAGCGACGGTCAGAACCCTGAGGGGACGGTCAGCCGCGAGCAGCTTGTGACCATGCTCTATCGCTATGCGGGAAGCCCGAAGGTCGAGGAGCGCGGGCTGTCGTTCGGCGACGCGGCGTCGGTGAGCGGCTACGCGCGGGACGCGATGCGCTGGGCGGTGGATAACGGCATTATCAACGGATTTGAGGACGAGACGCTTCGACCCGGCGGGCTGGCTACCCGCGCGCAGGTGACGGCGATGCTCGCCCGATATGTGCTGTATTTGGACTCGTCTTGGGAGAATCGTTAACAAAACGCGTCTCGACACGAAGTCGAAAGCGGCAACGCTCCTCCAGCCGCTGTTCACCATGATCCTGGGATTCGGCGAGTCAAAGTGGCAGGGCGGGGCGAGTGAATAGGCTGGTGTGAGGAGAAAATGATAACATAAAATCCCAGAAGCGGCAGCTTCTGGGATTTTTGGTCCGAGTGACAGGATTCGAACCTGCGGCATCCTGCTCCCAAAGCAGGCGCGCTACCAACTGCGCTACACCCGGATATAATGATTTATGCGGTCGCTGTGACCGCATAAATCATATCATATTTAACTGTGGTTTGCAAGTGCTCACGACCGCGGCTTGCTGTCCTTAGGATAGCGCAGATAGTATTGGTCGTTGCCTTCTACCGCGTCGACACGCCGAAAACCGTGCCGTTCGTAGAATCGCGCCGCGTCGACATTGTCCCGGTGGCAGCCGAGCGCTATCGGACGCACGCCGAACTCGTCATAGCAGGCGGCTATCGCCGTCTCCAACGCCCGTCCGCCGATGCCCCGTCCGCGATATTCGCGATCTATAACGAAGCCCATCAGCCGATAGAACGGAACGCTGCGCATCTCGGCGGGGTCGGTGTCCCACTCGAGCGCGTCGCCGATGAGAAGCATGCCCACGCACCGACCGTCCAGACGTATCAGATAGGTGCGCCCGACCAAGTTGTGCTCCACGCCATATCGGTTCAGCCACAGAATGGTGTCCGCGCCGTCCACAAAATCTTCGCTTATGTCCTCACGCCGTATTCCGCGCAGCTCGTCGACGGTGTCCGAACGCAGCGGCTCGACGGTTATTTCGCCGCTCATTTCAGCTTTTCGAGTGCCTTCACCACCAGGTCGCACGCCGCGTCGACGGTCGACTGCTCGAGTCCCTCGGTCATCACGCGCACAAGCGGTTCGGTGCCGCTCGGACGCACGAGTATTCGACCCTCGCCGAGCATCGCCTCCGCGTCGGCTATAGCCTGCTTTATCTCCGGAAGCTCGGCAAGCGAGTGCTTCAGCTCGTTGGGGACGCGCACGTTTTTCAGCACCTGCGGGAAGTTGGCTATCTCCGCGTCCAGCCAGCTTGCCTTGCCGCCGCTTGCCGACAGCAGCCCGAGGTATTTGATCGCGGTGAGCTGACCGTCGCCGGTGGTCGCGTCGTCGAGGAATATCAGGTGTCCCGACTGCTCGCCGCCGAGGTTGTAGCCGCCCTTCTTCATCTCCTCGAGGACGTAGCGGTCGCCGACGGCGGCGGTTATCACGCTCAGTCCGTTCGCCTTGGAGAACTTGTGGAAGCCGAGGTTTGACATGACCGTCGCGACGATGGTGTTGTGCTTCAGCGCGCCGCGCTGCATCATCTCGCGCCCGACGACCGCCATGATGTGGTCTCCGTCGACAACGTCGCCCTTCTCGGTCACGACGAGGCAGCGGTCGGCGTCTCCGTCGAACGCGACGCCCACGTCGTAGCCGCCGGCTGCAACCAGCTTGGACAGCCGGTCGAGGTGGGTCGAGCCGCAGTCGAGGTTTATGTTAATGCCGTTCGGCGTGTCGCAGATTATGTCCACATCCGCCGCGAAGCCGTCGAACAGGTCGTGCGAGGTGACGCTCGCCGCGCCGTTCGCGCAGTCGACGAGGATTCGCAGCCCCTTCAGGTCGTTTATCGCGCAGGATTGCAGGTGCTTAACATAGCGGCTGATGGCGGTCGGGTCGGTGCGCACGCGTCCGATCTGCTCACCGGTCTTGGGGGTGCAGCCCGCCTTCATCCGCTCCTCGATGCGATCCTCAATCTGGTCGGGGAGTTTGCAGCCGTCGCCGCCGAAAATCTTTATGCCGTTGTCGCCGAAGGGATTGTGCGACGCGGAGATCATCACGCCCGCGTCCGCCTTCAGCTCGCCGATGAGATACGCGACGCCGGGGGTGGGGATGGTGCCGAGCAGCAGCACGTCCGCGCCCGCCGAGCAGATGCCCGCCGCAAGCGCGCTCTCGAGCATATCGCTTGAAATGCGCGTGTCCTTGCCGATTATCACCAGCGGTCGACCGCCGTGCGCGTCCGCCTCGGTCAGCACCTCCGCCGCCGCCTGTCCGAGCTCGAGCGCCAGGCGAGCCGTGAGGTTTACGCCCGCCTCGCCGCGAACGCCGTCCGTTCCGAAAAGTCGTGCCATGTCAAACACTCCTGTCTTTATAGATTGTCGAACGACTGCTGTGCAAATCCGTTGTCATTCCCCTGGAAGGGTATGCCGAGGTGCTCGTACGCCGACTTGGTCGCCATCCTGCCGCGCGGCGTGCGCTGGATGAATCCGAGCTGCAAGAGATACGGCTCGTACACGTCCTCGAGCGTCACCGACTCCTCGCCGATGGTCGCCGCGAGCGTCTCAAGCCCGACCGGACCTCCGCCGAAGTGGAAGATGATGTTTTCGAGCATGCGGCGGTCGGTCTTGTCAAGCCCTATCGCGTCCACCTCGAGCATGCCGAGCGCCGCGTCGGCGACATCGCGGGTTATCACGCCGTCGGCGCGCACCTGGGCGTAGTCGCGCACGCGCTTGAGCAGCCGGTTGGCGATACGCGGAGTGCCGCGCGAACGCCGAGCTATCTCGGTCGCGCCCTCCGGCTCGATGGGTATGTCGAGTATCGACGCCGAGCGGGAGACTATCTTCGAAAGCTCCGCCGCGGTGTACATCTCAAGCCGCAGCACCGTGCCGAATCGGTCGCGCAGCGGCGCGGTGAGCTGTCCCGCGCGCGTCGTCGCTCCGATGAGGGTGAAGTGGGGGAGGTCGAGCCGTATCGACCGCGCGCTCGGTCCCTTGCCGATGATTATGTCCAGGGCGTAGTCCTCCATCGCGGGGTAGAGTATCTCCTCCACCGAGCGGTTGAGACGGTGTATCTCGTCGATGAACAGTATGTCGAAGGGCGCGAGGTTTGTGAGCAGCGCCGCGAGGTCGCCCGCCTTCTCGATGGCAGGACCCGACGTGATGCGGATGTTCGTGCCCATCTCGTTTGCTATGACCCCCGCGAGCGTGGTCTTGCCCAGTCCCGGAGGACCGTACAGCAGGATGTGATCCATCGCCTCACCGCGCTGCTTTGCCGCCTCTATCGCGATGGACAGGTTCTCCTTTGCCTTCGCCTGACCGATGTACTCCTCGAGTGTTTTCGGGCGCAGAGTCGCGTCCTGGTCGTCGCTCTGGTTGTATGTGGGCGAGACTATTCGGTCGTCGTTCTCGTCAAATTCGATGCTCATTTTGCGCCCTCCTCATCCTGATTTTTACGCTCACTGACGGCTGAGCTTCTTCAGCGCGAGCGCCACTATCTCCTCGGTGGTGAGCGCCGACGCGTCTATGCCCTTGAGCGCCGCCGATATCTCGCTTCGGTCAAACCCGAGCACCGACAGCGCCTGTTCCGCCTCCGCCGCAGCGCCTCCGAGCGGTACAAACGCGCCGCCCGCCGACTTCGCCGCCTCCAGCTGCTCCTTCTTCATCTTATCGCCGAGCTCGAGGATTATGCGCTGTGCTATCTTTTTGCCTATGCCCTGCGCCGAGGTGAGCGTCCGCTCGTCGCCGGTTATGACCGCGAGCGCCAGCTGCTCGGGCGTCGCGGCAGAGAGTATCGCCGCCGCGGCTTTCGGACCGACGCCGCTTATCGAGATGAGCATACGGAAGCAGCTCAGCTCCTCCTGCGTCTTAAATCCGTAGAGGTCGAACGCGTCCTCGCGTATCGACTCGTGGATGAACAGCCGCGCGGTTTCGCCGACGCGAAGCTCGCCGATGGTGTTCAGCGTCGTCTGCACGGCGTAGCCCGCGCCGTTCACGTCTATCACCGCGAGATTCGGCTCGATGAGCGCGACCTTTCCCTCAAGGTAGTAAAACATCGTTTCGACCTCCTAAATCATTTTGTCGCCCATGCCCGACGCGTGCGCGTAGCATATCGCGACCGCCAGCGCGTCGGCGGCGTCGTCCGGACGGGGGACTTTCTCAAGCCCGAGCATCCGGCGGGTCATCTCCATCACCTGACGCTTCTCCGCCGCGCCGTAGCCGGTGACCGCCTGCTTGACCTGCATCGGGTTGTACTCGTATATCGGAAGCCCCGCGCGTCCGCACTCGAGCACGAGCACTCCGCGCGCGTGGGCGACCGTTATGCCGGTCGTGATGTTCTTCGAGAAGTAGAGTATCTCCATTGCCGCGACGTCCGGCTTGAACATGGCGATAAGCTCCTGCATGTCGTGCGAAATTTCCATAAGCCGCAGGCTGAGCGGCGTGTGCGCGGGAGTGGTTATCGTGCCGTGGCGCTGATGGACAAACCGTCCGTTGTTATAGTCGATAACACCGTAGCCCACCGTCGCGACGCCCGGGTCTATGCCGAGTATCCTCATGCCTTCAGATACCTGTCCAGCGCGAGCAGCACGCCGAGCTTGCCGCTCTCGAACGTCAGCCCGCCCTGCATATACGCGCGGTAGGGGGGACGCATCGGCGCGTCGCAGCTCAGCTCGATCGACGCTCCGTTGTTGAACGCGCCCGCAGCCATGATGACCGGGCAGTCGTAGCCGGGCATGTCCCACGGCTCGGGGGTGACGTAGCTGTCCACCGGCGAACCCGCCTGTATGCCCTCACAGAAGGCGCAGAGCTTCTTCGGGTCGCCGAAGTCGAGCGACTGGATTATGTCGTGTCGGTCGGCATCGGGCAGCGGGTCGATATGTATGCCCTCGGCGCGCATCAGCTCCGCCGCGAACGCCGCCGTCTTGAGCGATGCCGCGACCACCGTCGGCGCGAGGAAGAATCCCTGGAACAGCAGCCTGTTCTGACCGAGCGTCGCGCCCACTTCGCCGCCTATGCCGGGGACGGTCAGACGCTCGGCGGCGCGGTCGACCAGCTCCTGCTTTCCTACGACATAGCCGCCGGTCGGGGCAAGCCCGCCGCCCGGGTTCTTGATGAGTGAGCCGGCGAGCAGGTCGCCCTCCGGTTCGCGATCGTCCACAAATTCACCGTAGCAGTTGTCCACAACGACGTTCACGTTCGGATTTGCCGCCTTTATCGCGCGATAAAGCTCGGTTATCTGCTTCGCGGACAGGCTCTTTCGCCCAGAGTACCCGCGGCTGCGCTGAATGAGCACCGCGCCTACGTCGGGAGCCTTCGCCGCGTCGACTATCGCGCCGATGTCGGGCAAACCGTCGGCGGTGGCGGCAATCTCGCGGTAGCCCACGCCGTAGTAGGCAAGCGACCCGCGCTTCTTCTCGCCGACGCCTATCACGCCGAGCATCGTGTCGTACGGCGCGCCGACAGCGCTCACAAGCGTCTTGCCGGGGTCGCACGCGGCGAACAGGGCGCAGGCGATGGCGTGCGTGCCGTTTGCGAAGCCTATCCGCACAAGACCCGCCTCGCAGCCGAAGACCTCCGCGTAGATGCGCTCGAGCGCCGCGCGGCCGAGGTCGTCATAGCCGTAGCCGGTCGAGCCGGCGAACATCGCCTCGCTCACGCGGTTCGAGCGGAACGCCTCGAGCACGCGCTCGGTGCAGACCTGCGCGTTCTTATCGAATTTCCTGAAAACTTCGGACAGCCGGTCGCAGGCTTCCTCGCCGCAGCGCCGCGTCTCCTCGCTTATGTCGAGCATATCGTCCTCCAAAATCGTTTATACGACCTCTAGTATAGCACATCCTGCCGATATAGTAAAGAATGGATGTTCTAATTGTGGCTCCGAAATCCGTCGCCGACGACCTCGTGCGCGTCCATGATTATGACGAAGCTGTGCGGGTCTATCTCGCGCGCGACCTTCTTGAGATCGGCTATCTGGCGGCGCTTTATCGCGCAGAGCACTATCTTCGTCGGCTCGCCGGTGTAGCTGCCCTCGCCGTTTATCAGCGTCGCGCCGCGGTCAAGCTCTCGGTCTATCGCCTTAACCATCTCGGCGGTGTGCTTGGTTATCACATACGCCACGCGTGCCGAGTCGCTGCCCGACAGTATCGTGTCGATGACGATGGACGAGATATAGACGGTGATGAGCGCGTAGAGCGCGAAGTTTATGTGCTTGAAGGTCAGCGCGGCAAGCCCGACTATCACCGCGTCCACCGCGAGCATAAGCCGTCCCACCGACAGCCCCGGGAACTTGTGGGTGAGCAGCCGCGCGGCGATGTCGCTTCCGCCGGTCGTTGCGCCGCGGGCGAACACCAGACCGAGTCCGGTGCCCATCAGCACGCCGCCGAACAGCGCAGCGAGCAGCGGGTCGTCGGTGTACTGATATATTCCGCTGAGCAGGTCAATGAGTATCGAGCTTATCAGCGTGCCGTATAGCGATTTTATCAGGAAGCCGCGACCCTCGGTGCGAAGTCCCATGAGGAACAGCGGCGCGTTGATGATTATCACCATCGTGCCTATCGGCAGGAAGGTGAGGTAGCGGTTGAGCACCATCGCAAGACCGCTCGCACCGCCGGGAGCGATGTTGTTCGGGTCGAGGAAGATGTCGAACGCGAGCGCGTAGATGGCGCTTCCGATGGTTATGACCACAAAGTCGAGGACGGTGGTACGCAAAATGCGCGGTTTCTGCATAGAAAACCCTTCTTTTAGTGAAATTATATGTCCAGCTCCGCCTGCACCTGACCTATGTCCTCGGGGCGCAGCGGTGCGCCGGCGGAGGGCAGGGTGCGGGTGCGATAGCGGGACGGATTAAGTATGCCCGAAGTCGCCGCAAGTTCTACCTTCGTCGCGGTGCGCGCCTTTTTCATCGTCAGCACCTGTACGCCGATAGTCGAGCGGGTGGTCTTGGGCATGAGCGACGCCGAGCTGAACATCACCACGCGGCCGTCGGAGGTGTGCATCGCGAACTCGTCGTCGCCCTCGAGGAAGAAGGCGGAGACGAGCGGGCTTGCGCCGCTGTACGCTCCGGTCAGCCTGCGGCGGTTGGACTTTGTATCGTATGCGGAAGCGGCTATCTTTGCCGCCTTTCCGTTCTCGAAGAAGAGCATGAGATTTCCGGTATACGCGCCGGGCAGGAACATGAACACCACATTCTCGCCCGGGTCCATGCCCAGCTTCGCGGGCAGATAGTCGCCGAGCGCCGACGCCTTGGTGTCGTCAAAGTCAGCCATCCGACACTTGTACGCCTGCTGCTGATTGGTGAGGAATATGACCTCGGCGGCGTTCGACGTCTCGACGGTGCGGACAAGCTCGTCGCCCTCCTTGAGACGCTGCTCGGACGCCATGCGAAGCGACTGCGGCGTTATCTTCTTGAAGTAGCCCTCTCCGGTGAGGAATATCGAGACGGGATAGTCCTCGACCGCCTTCTCCTCCGACGCGGGCGCGTCGAGCGTGAAGTCGGTGATTATGCCGGTCTTTCGCGGCGTGCCGTACTTCTTCTCGACAGCCTTCAGTTCCTCGACGATGATGTCCATTATCGCCGAGCGGTCGCTGAGTATCTCCTCCAGGCGCTTAACCTCGTCCTCGAGGTCGCTCGTCTCGCTTATGCGGCGCAGGATGTACTGCTTGTTTATGTTGCGCAGGCGAATTTCGGCGATATACTCCGCCTGCTTCTCGTCGATGCGGAAGCCTATCATCAGGTTGGGGATGACCTCGTCCTCCTCCTCGGTCTCGCGGATTATCTTTATCGCCTTGTCGATGTCGAGAAGTATCTTCTCGAGACCTTTGAGCAGGTGCAGCCTGTCCTTCTTCAGTCCCAGGTCGTAGTGGACGCGGCGGCGGACGCACTCATACCGCCACGCGCACCACTCGTCGAGTATCTCACGTACGCCCATCTGTTTGGGAGTGCCGCCGACGAGGATGTTGAAGTTGCAGGGATAGCTGTCCTGAAGCGGGGTGAGACGGAAGAGCTTCTTCATCACTTCCTCCGGGTCGGTGCCGCGCTTGAGGTTTATCGCTATCTTGAGGCCGTCGCGTCCGGTCTCGTCGCGGATGTCGGTTATCTCGCGGAGCTTACCCGCCTTGCACAGCTCGACCACCTTGTCCATTATCGCCTCGATGGTGGTGGAGTAGGGTATCTCGTACACCTCGATGAGATTCTCGTCCTTGTCATAACGCCAGCGGGCGCGCACCTTTATCGAGCCGCGTCCGGTGTTGTACACCTCGTCCAGCGCGTCCTGCTCGTACAGAAGCTCGCCGCCGGTGGGAAAGTCGGGCGCGGGGAGCGTCTTGTAGAGGTCGACCTTCGGGTTTTTGATGTAGGCGACGGTCGTCTTGCACACCTCGGCGAGATTGAAGCCGCACACCTGCGACGCCATGCCGACCGCTATGCCCAGGTTCGCGCTGACGAGCACGTTCGGGAAGGTGGTGGGCAGCAACGTAGGCTCCTTCGTCGTCGAGTCGTAGTTGTCCATGAAGTCGACGCACTCTTTGTCGATGTCGCGGAACAGCTCGGCGCATATCGGCGCGAGCTTCGCCTCGGTGTATCGGCTCGCGGCGTACGCCATGTCGCGCGAGTACACCTTGCCGAAGTTTCCCTTAGACTCGACAAATGGGGTGAGCAGCGCCTCGTAGTCCTTAGACAGACGCACCATCGTCTCGTATATCGGACCGTCGCCGTGCGGGTTAAGGCGCATGGTCTGACCGACGATGTTTGCCGACTTTGTGAGGTTTCCGTTCAGCAAGCCCATCTTGTACATCGTGTACAACAGCTTGCGGTGGGAGGGCTTGAAGCCGTCTATCTCGGGTATCGCGCGCGATATTATGACGCTCATCGCGTAGGGCATGAAGTTCTGCTCCAGCGTCTCGGTTATCGGCTGATCTACCACCGGCGCGTCGATATAGACTTTCTGTTCGTCCTTCTTCTTAGCCAATGTCTATCCTTCCTTTATCTCGAAAATAGCTCGGCGCAGCGCTCTGACGCCATCCTGCAGAATTCGGTTATCTCATCTTTCGTGAGGTTTTTCGGTTCGTCCAGCGCGTCGATGCGCTCGCGGTGCTGTTCGTACCAGGGAAGCGTCCGGTCGCGCCACGCCTCCGCCTCGACCGCGGGCAGCACGTCCAGCTCCTCGCCGCGCGCGTGTTCGAGCAGATTCCACATCTCGGCGCGGTTCGGAAGGCTGTCGTAAAGCCACAGGTCCAGCTTGTCGGTCTCGGCGTAGTAGCGCTCGCTGTCCCGCGAACCGTCCGGCTTTTGATAGCGGCGACCGTCGCCGGAGAGGTACACATACTTGTACCACAGCAGGTCGGTGCACAGATGCACCGCGTAGCCGAGAAAGTAGTCGCTTCCTGCCGCGATGCCGTGCAGCTTGCACGCCACCTCGTCGTCGCTGAGGTCGGTCTTGCCGTGCAGTCCGTAGTGGCTCGCGATCTTCATCTCGCCGCTGTACGGGCTTCGCATATGCACGCCGTCGGGGGCGATCGCTCCGAGCAGATACGTGCTCATGTCGGACGGCTTCAGCGCCTGCGCGGCAAGGTATGCCGTCTGTAGATGCACCATCGGAAGTGCCATTTCGTGTCCTCCTTTTCAGCTCACGTCCACCATGTCGAGGAAGCGGTGTCCCTCGGTCGCGATGAACTCCTTGCGTCCCGCGAGGTTGTCCCCCTCGAACAGGTCGAAGACGGCGGCGGTGCGCTCGGCGTCCTCCGGCATCACGCGCACGAGGCGGCGGGTCTCGGGATTCATCGTCGTCTGCCACATCATCTCGGACGAGTTCTCGCCCAGTCCCTTCGAGCGGGAGATGGTGTACTTTTTATTTCCGAGCTTGGAGACGATCTCGCTGCGCTCGGCGTCGGTGTAAGCGAACAGCGACTCCTCGCCGCCGCGCAGCCGTATCTCGTACAGCGGCGTCTCGGCGATGTAGACATATCCCTTGTCGATGAGCGTCGGGGTGAGGCGGTATATCATCGACAGTATCAGCGTGCGTATCTGGTAGCCGTCCACGTCCGCGTCGGTGCAGATTATCACCTTCGACCAGCGCAGGTTGTCGAGGTTGAAGTTCGCGAGATCCTTCGCGCCCTTGTGCGACACCTCGACGCCGCAGCCGAGCACCTTCAAAAGGTCGGTGATTATGTCGCTCTTGAAGATGCGGGGAAGGTCGGCTTTCAGGCAGTTTAGTATCTTGCCGCGCACCGGCATTATCGCCTGAAACTCCGGCTCGCGACCCTGCTTGACCGAGCCGAGAGCGCTGTCGCCCTCGACGATGTACAGCTCGCGGCGATCGACGTCGCGGGTGCGGCAGTCGACAAACTTCTGCACACGGTTCGCCATGTCGATGTTTCCGGTCAGCTTCTTCTTGATGTTGAGACGCGCGCTCTCGGCGTGCTCGCGCGAGCGCTTGTTGATAAGCACCTGCTCGCCTATCCTGTCCGCCTCGGCGGGGTTCTCGATAAAGTATATCTGGAGCTGCTCCTTGAGGAAGTCGGTCATCGCCTCCTGCACGAAGCGATTTGTTATCGACTTCTTTGTCTGGTTCTCGTAGCTCGTCTGGGTGGAGAAGTTGGAGCTGACGAACACCAGGCAGTCCTGGATGTCGGCAAAACCTATCTTCGCCTCGCCCTTGGTGTACTTGTTGTTGTTTCGCAGATACTGGTCGATGGCGCTCACAAACGCGCTGCGCAGCGCCTTGTCCGGCGAGCCGCCGTGCTCGAGCCAGCTCGAGTTGTGGTAGTGCTCGATGACATTGACGCGGTTGGAGAACAGGAAGGAACAGGAGATCTTCACCTTGTACTCCGGCTTGTCCTCGCGGTCACGGCCGACGCGCTCGGTCTGCACGGTGCGCGGGTCGGTGATGCGTCCCTCCTCGCCGGCAAGCTCCGCGACATAGTCGGCTATTCCGTTTTCGTAGAGGAAGGACTCCTCCTCCACGCCGCCGTCCGGCTGTTCGATGCGCAGGATGAAGGTGACATGCGGGTTTACCACCGCCTGACGCTTGAGCATGTCGCGGTAGTATTCGACCGGTATGTCTATGTCGGTGAACACGTCGAGGTCGGGCTTCCAGTGGTGGAGCGTGCCGGTGCGGTGACCGCCGTAGGACTCGCTTTTCAGTCCGCCGATGTTCTCGCCCTTCTCGAAATGGAGCCCGTACTTTTTGCCGTCGCGCCAGACGGTCACGTCCATATACTCGGACGAATACTGCGTGGCGCACGAGCCGAGTCCGTTCAGTCCGAGCGAATACTCGTAGCCGTCGCCGCTGTCGTACTTGCCGCCGGCGTACAGCTCGCAGTAGACCAGCTCCCAGTTGTAGCGCTCCTCCTTGGGGTTGTAGTCGACCGGGCAGCCGCGCCCGAAGTCCTCCACCGAGATGGAGAGGTCGCGGTGGCGGGTGAGTATAATCTTGGTTCCGAAGCCGGTGCGCGCCTCGTCGATCGAGTTCGAGATTATCTCGAACACCGCGTGTTCGCAGCCCTCCAGCCCGTCCGAGCCGAAGATGACGCCGGGGCGTTTGCGGACGCGGTCGGCACCCTTCAGCGACGATATTGATTCGTTTCCGTAGTTCTTTGCGGGCAAATTTATCACACTCCGTCTATGTTTCTTCGCAAGGTATTGTGTTCCGTGTGCCCACAATTACCTAATCATAGTATATCACAGAATATGTTGGAGACGCAAGTAAAAAAGGGAAGGCACAAACGCGCCTCCCCTTGTGGATTATTGAGTTATTCGGCCTGCTCCTCCTGCTCCTTGCCGAACAGCACGAACAGATAGGTGGAAAACACGCCGAGAAACGACACCAGTTCGTTCCCGCTTATCGCGCGCAACGCGTCGATGAAGCACCGGTTATACGCGAATCCGCCGTAGTAGATGACTCCAAGCAGCAGGTCGTCCAGGGTTGTGAACATCAAAATAAGATACAATATGAGCTGCACACCGACGTAGATGCTCGCTGCCGCGGCCACTTCATACTTGGTCATCCCCCGACAGAGACCAAACCCGATGAGCACAAACGCAACGGCGAATAGTATGGCATACAGGACGATGTGTGAAGTCGGGTCAATGACATCCGTAAAACGCAGCTCGAGGAATATGCCGACAAAGCAAGTTACCATGCTTGCGGCAATCAGCATACCGGGAAGCAAACACAGCGCGAGCGGACGAACTTTCACAGCCACACCTCCCCTGGCGGATAAAGCCTATTTCAGAATGTCGAGCGAGCGATACGCTTACTCGGCGACCTTCGCTATCTCGGCGAGATGCTCGATTATCGGCAGGTGCTGCGGGCACTTCTCCTCGCACTGACCGCACTGTATGCAGTCGCCCGCGACGCCGCCGTCCTTGGTGGTGTTCTTGTAGCGGTTCTTGAAGCCGTCCTTGTTGTTGAACTGCTTGAATCCGTTGTACGCGCTGAATATGCCGGGGATGTTTATCTTCTGCGGGCAGCCGTCGACGCAGTATTTGCACGCGGTGCAGGCTATCTGCGGGATGGCGTTCAGACGCTCGACCGCCTTTGCGATGACCGCCTGCTCGCTGTCGCTAAGCGGTTTGAAGTCCGCCATGTAGCTGACGTTGTCCTCCATCTGTGCCATCGTGGACATGCCGCTCAGCACGGTCACGATGCCGTCCAGGCTCGCGGCGTAGCGGATAGCCCAGCTCGCGGGGGACGCCTTCGGGTCGGCTGCGGTGAGCACCTCTCGCACGCTGTCCGCCATGACCGCGAGGCTTCCGCCCTTGACCGGCTCCATGATGATGACCGACTTGCCGTGCTTGCGAACCATCTCATAGCAGCCGCGCGACTGCACGTTCTCGTTCTCCCAGTCGGCGTAGTTTATCTGAAGCTGAACGAACTCCGCCTCCGGATGCTTGGTGAGCACGCGGTCGATGAAATCGGGCTTGTCGTGGCAGCTGAAGCCGAGGTGGCGTATCTTGCCCTCCGCCTTCTTCTTCATCGCCCAGCCGAACGCGTCTATCTCCTCGACCTTGTCTATCGACTGCGAGGTGAGGTTGTGCAGCAGGTAGAAGTCGAAGTAGCCCGCGCCGGTGCGGTCGAGCTGCTCCTGGAATATCTTGTCCAGCTCCTCCTCGCCCTTGAGATCCCACAGCGGCATCTTGGTGGCGAGCTGGAAGCTCTCGCGCGGATAGCGGTCGACAAGGCAGGTCTTTGCCGCGCACTCGCTCTTGCCGTTTATGTAGACATACGCCGTGTCGAAGTAGGTAAATCCGTTTTTCATGAACAGGTCGACCATCTTATTAGTCTGCTCGATGTCCACGTCCTCGCCTATCATCGGCAGGCGCATCAGACCGAATCCGAGCTGCTTTATGTCCGAACCGAGATACTTTTCCATGTTTATTCCTCCCAAATATCCGTAAAACTTGTCCAAAACAACTACATGGTTATTCTATCAGACGCGCGCGAATATGTCAAGGCGCTCGCGCGGCGGGAAAACATAAATTAAGGGGTTGAATTTTCCCGCGTGTGCGCGTATAATCAGTACAGATACGCGGTGATTTCGCCGCCAGAATGAGTACATAGGAATGGAGAGTTGTATATGGCAAAGTTTTGCACCAAGTGCGGCGCACAGATGGCGGACGACGCTCAGTTCTGTCCGGCTTGCGGCGCGAAGGTCGAACAGCAGTCGCAGAACACGCAGCAGACATACACCGACCCGAATCAGGGTCAGAATCAGCAAACCTGGCAGCAGCCGAATCAGGGTCAGCAGCAGACCTGGGATCAGAAGGTGAATCAGGGCGCGCAGAACTTCGCGAAGGCGACCCAGATGAACGACTACACGAACCGCTTCCACCCGAACGACATCGCGTACAACAAGGGATTTTCGGTGCTCAGCTACCTCGGTTTCCTCGCGCTGATACCCTTCCTGTCGCAGCGCGGCAAGGGCTCGCCCTACACCCGCTTCCACGCGACGCAGGGAATGTACCTGCTTCTGTGCGACATTGCGCTGAGCGTCATCAACCTGCTGCTCGGACTCATCCGCGTCAACGAGACCTACTTCGGCGTGGCGATATACAGCTATGTGCCGTGGCCGATACGCGTCATTCAGGCGCTTCTGTCGATTGTCTCGCTCGCGTACATGGTGCTCGGCATCGTGTTCGCCGCGACCGGTCAGGCGAAGGACCTGCCGCTTGTCGGAAAGCTCCGCAAGCTCGGCTGGTTCAAATAATGAGAGATACGATGAAAGGGACGGGTCGCGGCTCGTCCCTTTTTGTCTGCCCGGTGTGCTCGCGCCCGCTCGAACGCGACGGACGAACGCTCCGCTGCGAAGACGGTCACAGCTTTGACCTCGCTCGGAGCGGGTACGTGAACCTCATCGCCGGACGCGCGCCGAAGCTTGAGCCGGACAGCCGTGAGATGGTCGCGGCGCGGGTCGCGATATTCTCGCGCGGGCGATACGCCGAGCTTAGGCGCGCGCTCGCCGACATGGCGCGGAAATACTGCGACGGCGCGCTGCTCGATGCCGGCTGCGGCGAGGGATATTTCATGGAGGACGCCGCGCGCGAGTTCGATACGGCGGGGATAGACCTGTCCAAATTCGCGGCGGACGCTGCGGCGAAACGACTGCGCGGCGCGGCGGAGATTGCGGTCGCGAGCGTGTACAAGCTGCCGATTGCCGACCGCTCGATGTCGCTCGTGCAGAACATCTTCTCGCCTTACTGCGGCGCGGAGTTTCGCCGTGTGCTCGTCGACGGGGGAACGCTTGTCGTCGCGTCGCCGTCCGCTTGCCACCTCGCCGAGCTGAAGGCGATAGTCTACGACGAGCCGCCGGCCGCCGCGCCGCGTGAGCATCGGCTGGACGGCTTCAAACTCGTCGAGGAGCGCGAGATAGCCGCGTCCGAGACGCTTGACGGCGCTGAGCTGCGCGCTCTCTTTGCGATGACGCCGCACTCGCGGTCGCACGCCGCGCATCCCGAACGATTGGACGCGGTGGACGCGCTGACCGTGACCACCGGGTTCGATGTCGCGGTGTACAAAAAGGAATAGGAGGGCACAAAAATGCAGGACGAACGCAAGGTTTTCGACCGAATTCCGGAACAATTTGACCGGATGCGCTGGCGGTACACACCCGAGATGTTCGCCGCGCTCATCGACTACGCGCAGGTCGACGAGAAGTCACGCGTGCTCGAGATAGGACCGGGAACAGGGCAGGCAACCGAGCCGCTGCTAAAGACCGGATGCCGCTATCTGGCGATAGAGCTTGGCGAGCACCTCGCCGATTTCTGCGCGAAAAAGTTCGCAAATTACCCGAATTTCACGGTTGTGAACGCCGATTTTGAGACATACGATTTCGGAGACGAGAAGTTCGACCTGGTGTTCTCGGCGGCGACCATCCAGTGGATACCCGAGGAGATGGCGTTCGGGCGGTCGTTCGAGCTGCTGAAGAGCGGCGGTGTGCTCGCGATGGCGTCCTCGCCCAGCGAGTGGCGCTCGACAAATCCCGCGCTCGCCGACGCGCTGGACAGGGTATATGACAGGCACTTTGTGACCGAAACTCCCTACACACATCACGGATTTCGCTATGAAAACGCAGCAAATTACGGCTTTGCCGACTACCACGTCCTCGAGTTCAAGTCGGTGCGCGAGTTCGACGCCGACGGCTACGTCGAGTACATCGGCACGCACGCCGACCACATCGGGCTTGTCGAGCCGCACCGCTCGGCGTTCTTCGGCGGCATTCGCGACGCCATCGAGCAGCACGGCGGCAAACTGGTGATGAATCTTACCGATTATCTGCGTTTAACGAGGAAACCATGACTGTTGAGACGATAAAGTGCGCGATTGAGTGGTCACCCGACCCACACCGCGACCAGATGCACCGCCGCCGCGACGGCGTAAGCGACGACGAGCTGTCCCGCGAGCGCCGCCGCCGTTCGTCTTATGCTTCGAAGCTCGCGAGCCATCGCCGCAAGCGCGCTCACGCAGGGGGTGTACAGCGCGCAGAACGCGATGAACGCGCACGCCGATGCGGGGTCGAACGCGGCGACAAGCGCCTCGGTAAGCGGCAGGGGAGCGTAGAGCACCGCCATCGTGCTGACCACGCCCTCCTTGGCGACGAGTCCGCTCAGCAGCGCCACCGCCGCGCGCCAGTCGCCGAAGCCGAGCGGCGCGAATATCGGCGCTATCGCCCGACCGAGGTCGGCGAGGATGCTCTCGCCCGTGTCCACCGGATGAAACTGCGCGCCAAACCGTCCGAGCGCCCAGACGAGCACGCTCATTAAAAATATAAGCGTCCCCGCGCGGATGAGAAACTCCTTCACCCTTGATACAAGCCGCTTTGCGACGTTTTGAAGCCTCGGCGCGCGGTAGGGCGGAAGCTCGAGCAGGAAGGTCGACCGTCCGCGCCCGCCGACCGCCGCCATCACCGCCGACGCGCCGAGCGTGACGACGATGCCGAGCGAATAGACCGCGATAGCCGCCGTGCGCCGATGAGCCGCGAAGAACGCGGATATGAACACCGCGTACACCGCCCATCGAGCGGCGCAGGAGATGAACGGCGCGACCGCGCAGCAACGTCGGCGTACCCTATCGTCGCCTATCGTGCGCGAGGACAGCTCCGCCGCGACTGTGCAGCCGAAGCCCATCATCAGCGGCAGGAAGCTCGCTCCGTCCAGCCCGAACGCGCGCAGCGGACGGTCGGCTATCAGCGCGGCGCGCGCCATGTAACCGCTGTCCTCGAGCAGTCCGAGGCAGAGAAAGAGCAGCGCTATCTGCGGCAGGAAGACCACCACGCCGCCCACCCCGCCGAGCGCGCCGTCGACCAGCAGCGAGCGCAGCAGCTCGGGCGCGTTAAGTGTGGACAGCCATCCCTCAAGCAGCGGCGCGAAGTCATCGAATATCATCCGCTCGAGCGCCCGCGTCAGCAGATTCCCGAACCGCCCGAAGGTGACGAAGAACACCGCCGCCATTATCATAACGAATATCGGTATCGCGGTGAAGCGCCCGAGCAGCAGGCGGTCGACGCGGTCGGAGAGGGTAGGCTTCGGGCGCGGTCGGCGAAGGCAGTCGGCGGTTATTCGGTCTATCTCGGCAAACCGCCGCTCCGCCGATGCTATGTACTCCTCGTCGGACATGAATTTCGGAGGATGTATGCGGCGCACATGACGGTCGGACAGCAGACACTCCGCCCCTAGCGCAAGCTCGTCCAGACCGTCGCCGCGCGGCGCGCATATCCCCACGACCTGCACGCCGAGCGACTTTGCGAGCCGGGTCAAATCGAGCGATATGCCCGACTTCGCCGCCTCGTCCAGCATCCCCACCGCGACCACCGTCGGTATCCCAAGTTCGAGTAGCTCGAGGGTGAGCGCGAGCCCGCGCTCGACGCAGCCGCTGTCCAGCAGGTTTATCACCGCGTCCGGCGGGTTTTCCAGCAGAAAATCGCGCGCGACCCGCTGCTCGGGCGTGCTCCCCGCGAGCGAGTAGACACCTGGCAGGTCGCATATCTCGACGCGGCTGCCGTTCAGACGAGCGGACGCGCTCTTCAGCTCGACGGTCACGCCGGGATAGTTTCCCACCCGTTCGCTGCCGCCGACAAGTTTATTGTATAGGGTGGTCTTGCCGCAGTTCGGATTGCCCGCGAGCGCTATCCGTGCGGTCATACAAGCGTCACCGCGTCCGCGTCGGCTCGGCGAAGCGCCAGACGGTAGCCGCGCACCGACAGTATCATCGGGTCGCCGAGCGGCGCCGAGCCGAGCACGACAACCTTCGTTCCGCGCGTAAGCCCCATGTCCGCCAGCCGTCGAACGGAGGGGGAGAGCGGGCGCAGCTCGCGGACAACTCCGCTTTCGCCCGATTTCAAAGTCCCGAGTGTGCGCATAATTTTCCTCCTTTCGGGCAGGATAGAGCTGTCATTGGACGCGCATAACCTGTCCGCGATAAGGGTATGCCGTACGGCTCGGAAAATTTCGGAAATTTTTTCGCTTCTGCCTATTGACATTTTCGACGGATTTGGTATAATAACTGTTGCGTTTTGAGTTAGCGGGATTGTGTAAGGGTAGCACGACAGACTCTGACTCTGTTTGTGAGGGTTCGAATCCTTCTCCCGCTGCCAAACAACGGAAAGGCTTTGGGGTTTCCAAAGCCTTTCTGAATAATCGGGGAAATTTCCTCGGAAAAAGTCAGAAAAAGTTATTCGGAAGGATGTGTAAACGGATGAGCGCCTCCAAGAAAAAGCAGCAGCGCAAGGCAAACGCTGAGGCATCGGAAGAGCTTTTCAGCAAGAAGAACGGCAAGGATGACAAGAAGGAGTCGGGCGTGAAATACGCCATCGCCGGCATCGTTGTGGCGATAGCACTCGTGCTGTCGATAGCCGTTCTGGTCATTCAGGGATTCGTTGCGCCGAACGCGGCGGCAATGACCATCGGAAGCGAAAAGATATATTCGCACGAGCTGAACTACTACTACATCAACGCGTACTCCAACTTTGTCAATCAGGTCGGCACCGAGTACGCCTCGCAGCTGTTCGGTCTTGACACCTCCAAGTCGCTCAAGACCCAGACCTACTACGCGGACAGCTCGATGACCTGGCACGACTACTTCCTCAGCACCGCCAAGACCTCGGCGCAGCAGATACACATGCTCGCCGACGCGGCGAAGGCGGAGGGCGTGACTCTCAACGAGGAGTACGAGGCATATGTCCAGGATGAGATGAGCGGTCTTGCCGACTATGTCGCGGAGAATGGGTACAGCATGGACTCGTACCTCAGCGCGATGTACGGCAAGCGCATGGACCAGGCGGAGTACGAGCGCCTTGTCCGCAACGGCTATCTTGCCAGCCAGTATTCGGAGGCTAAGTCGGAGGAGTTCTCGTCGAGCTACACCGACGACGACCTGACGAGCTACTATAACGAGCACAAGAACGACTTCGACCTCGTCACCTATCGCCGCTATCTCGTCACCGCAAAGACCGAGGACGGCATGACCGATACGCAGAAGAACGAGGCGCTCAACTCCGCGCGCGCGACCGCCGAGGCTATGGCGAACGGCTCGACCAGCGAGGCTGAGTTCATCGCGCAGGTCGTCACGCAGAAGAACAAGGAGAACGCCGAGGCTGCGGCGAACACCGCCGAGGGCGAGGAGTCGACCGAGCCCACCGAGTACACCGGCGACCAGGCGGAGACCGACACCCTCCAGTCGGAGGTCGCGTATTCGAGCTTCAGCACCACCAACGAGTCGAGCAAGGCTCAGGCGGAGTGGCTGTTCGACGAGGCGCGCACCACCGGCGACGTGACCACCATCGACACGACCACCGGCACCTACGTCTTCTTCTTCATGGAGCGCAGCCGCCACGACTACAACACCGTCGATGTCCGCCACATCCTGGTGAGCTTCGACTCGTTCGACGCGGAGGGCAACCCGATTGCCGACGACGCAGAGGAGACCGAGAACACCGATTCGTCGACCGAGACGACCGAGACGACCGACGCCCAGAAGGAAGCTGCCGAGGCGGAGGCCGAGCGCATCCTCGCCGAGTGGAAGGACGGCGCCGCCACCGAGGAGAGCTTCGGCGAGCTTGCAAAGCAGTACACCGACGACTCGAACGGTGAGCAGGGCGGCCTGTACGAGCAGGTCTATCAGGGACGCATGGTCACCAACTTCAACGACTGGATCTTCGGCAGCGGACGCGAGCCGGGCGACACCGGCGTGATTAGCACCGACTATGGCTATCACGTCATGTACTTCGTCGGCGAGAACGATCCGTACTGGATGGTTCAGGTTCGCAGCGCCAAGGCTTCCGCCGACTACAACGCGTGGGCGGAGGCGAAGTTCGAGAACTACGCCATGAAGGACAAGAGCGGCATCTCGAACGTCGGACTTGCGAACGGCCGATAAAACTGTCGGAAATAACAAAACGGTACGGCGTGAGCCGTGCCGCTTTTTATGCAAGAATTTTGCAGTTTTTTGTCGACAGCTCTTGCAAATACCGACAAGCCGTAATATAATAAAACCACAGTCATAACAGCAAAAGGCTGAAACCAAATCGTAAGGTGGCATGAGATATGCAGTTTGAAAACAAATATCTTGCAAATGTGTACGCCGAAGTCGAGAAGCGCAACGCCGGCGAGCCGGAGTTTCTTCAGGCGGTCGGCGAGGTGCTCGAGAGCCTTCAGCCGGTGGTGGAGAAGCGCCCCGACCTCGTGAAGGCGGGCGTAATCGACCGCATAGTCGAGCCGGAGCGGATGATAGTCTTCCGCGTGAGCTGGGTGGACGACGAGGGAGGTGTGCGCGTCAACCGCGGCTTCCGCGTGCAGTTCAACAGCGCGATAGGACCGTACAAGGGCGGACTGCGCCTGCATCCGTCGGTAAACGCGTCGGTCATCAAGTTCCTCGGATTCGAGCAGATATTCAAGAACAGCCTCACCGGACTGCCGATGGGCGGCGGCAAGGGCGGCAGCGACTTCGACCCGAAGGGCAAGTCGGACGGCGAGATAATGCGCTTCTGCCAGAGCTTCATGACCGAGCTTGCGAAGCACATCGGACAGTTCACCGACGTTCCGGCGGGCGACATCGGCGTCGGCGCGCGTGAGATAGGCTACATGTTCGGACAGTATAAGCGCATCCGCAACGAGTTCACCGGCGTGCTCACCGGCAAGGGAATACCCTACGGCGGCTCGCTGATACGCCCGCAGGCGACCGGCTACGGCCTCTGCTACTTCGCGGACAACATGCTCTCCGACGCGGGCAAGAGCTTTAAGGGCGCGACCGTCGTGATAAGCGGCAGCGGCAACGTCGCGATATACGCCTGCGAGAAGGCGACCCAGCTCGGCGCGAAGGTCATAGCCATGAGCGACAGCGGCGGATATGTCGTCGACCCGGACGGCATCAAGCTGGACGTCGTAAAGCAGATAAAGGAGGTCGAGCGCGGACGCATAAGCGAGTATGCGAAGCGCGTGCCGACCGCGAAGTACACCGAGGGCTGCAAGGGCATCTGGACGGTGAAGTGCGACATCGCGCTGCCCTGCGCCACTCAGAACGAGCTTGACGGCGAGTCGGCGGCGGCGCTGGTGAAGAACGGCGTCATCGCGGTCGCGGAGGGCGCGAACATGCCGTCCACTCCGGAGGCGGTCGCGTGCTTCCAGTCGAATGGCGTGCTCTTTGGACCGGCAAAGGCTGCCAATGCCGGCGGTGTCGCGGTCAGCGGACTCGAGATGAGCCAGAACAGCCTGCGCCTCAGCTGGACGGCGGAGGAGGTCGACGAGCGGCTGAAGGGCATCATGGCGGGCATTTACAAGAACGCGTCGAGCGCCGCGGCGGAGTACGGTCATAAGGGCAATCTCGTCGCGGGAGCGAACATCGCGGGCTTCCTCAAGGTCGCCGAGGCGATGCTTGCGCAGGGTATCGCGTACTGATTTTCGGAAAAGGTAAAAAATCCCATCGGGAAAGGCGTCCCGGTGGGATTTTTTGTCTTCCATTTTGCGAAAAAGTGTGATAGAATGAAATATCGACAGAAATCTGCCCGAAAACCAACTCGCACACTCTCGGAGGTGAGCTGATGAGACGACATCTTACGCGAGCCGCTGCGCTGATGCTCGCCATAGCACTGACCCTAGGCGCGTTCGGTTCCGCGATGGCTGCGGGAAGCCCCGGCGCCGCGTCGGGAGACCCCGCTTTCGCCGGCGGAAAGAAGCGCATCGACGGATTTACCGACGTGAACAATCACTGGGCGCGCGATTCGATAAGTTTCGCGATAGAGAACAACATAATGAACGGCATGACCGAGACCGAGTTCTGGCCCAACTTCCCGATGACCCGCGCGATGCTCGTGACCGTGCTCTGGCGCATCGAGACCAAGCCGCCGCATAACAATCCGTCCGCCTTCACCGATGTGCCGCAGGACGCGTGGTACTCGGACGCGGTCGCGTGGGCGAGCGAGAACAACATAGTTCAGGGCAGGGGAGAAGGCATCTTCGACCCGATGACCGAGGTCAGCCGCCAGGACTTCTGCGTCATGCTCTATCGCTTCGCGGTCAAGACCGGACGCGACGAGCGCAGCTGGAAGCCGTCGATAGTCTTCACCGACTACGAGGAGATATCGCTCTACGCGCGCGACGCGGTCAACTGGTGCAGCGAGCACGGCATAATAAACGGACGGCTGCTCGGCGAGTTCGACCCGTACGCCAGCGCCACCCGCGCGGAGGGCTGCCATATGCTGCGCCTGTTCCTCGAGAAATGAGGAGAGCATGAAAGAACACAAGATAATCACATACCTTGAGTTCGGCGGAAACTGCGAAGAGGCGATAAACGCGTACATCGCGGCGTTCGGCGGACAGATACTCTACATCTCGTACTGGGACGAGAACAACTGCGAGGACATAAGCCAGGTCGGCAGGGTGATGCACGCCGAGTTTCAGCTCGGCGGCACGAGAATGGCGGCGGGCGACGCGTTTGGCGCACAGTCTCCGCGCGGCATGAAGCTGATGATACACATGGACACGAAGGACGAGGCGGAGCACGCCGTTTCGATACTCGAGCAGGGCGGCGAGGTGATAAACCCGCTATCCCCGCATCCGAAGCCGGACGACGGCGGCATGGGCTGTGTGCTTCGCGACCGGTTCGGCGTGCTGTGGATAATCACCTGTCCCAACCCGGACAAACAAAATGTGGGATAATTTGCCGCAAAACGCTTGACATTTCGTTTGTAATCGTATATAATTCTTTAGTCTGCGATTTACGCAGCCAATCCTTGCCGCTTAGGCGGCCATAGTCCAGAAGGAGGTGCACTAATGGCTAAGGTTACCGCAAAGTACGAGACGATCTTCATCGTCAACCCGAGGCTCGACGAGGAGGCACGCACTGCCGTCATCGAGCGTTTCAAGAGCCTCGTTGAGGCGAACGGAACGCTGGAGGAAGTCGACGAGTGGGGCATCCGCAAGCTCGCCTACGAGATTCAGGACGAGCGCGAGGGCTACTACGTTCTCATGAACTTCGAGTCCGCGCCCGAGTTCCCGGCGGAGCTGGATCGTATCTACAACATCACCGACGGCATTATCCGCTCGATAATCGTCTGCAAGGAGTGATGAGTAGATGCTGAACAAGGCTATCATTATGGGACGCCTTACGCGCGATCCCGAACTGCGATACACGCAGTCGAACACACCGGTCGCCACCTTCGCTGTGGCGGTCGATCGCCGCTTCAAGTCGCGGGAAGGTGAGCGGGAGACCGATTTCATCAACTGCGTCGCGTGGCGGCAGCAGGCGGAGTTCGTCCAGAAGTGGTTCCAGAAGGGACGCATGATCTGCGTGGTCGGCTCGATACAGACCCGCAAGTACACCGACAAGGACGGAAACAACCGCACTGCGACCGAAGTCGTTGCCGACGAGATTAACTTCTGCGGCGACAGCCGTGGAGAGGGCGGCTCGCGCGACGACGGCGGATATGCCCAGCGCGGCGGATACGGCGGAGCTTCTCAGTCCCGCGCGCCCGCGTCGATGGGCGACGTTCCCGCAAGCCAGCTTCCCGAAGGCGACTTTGCCGACCTCGGCGACGAGGACGACGAGCTGCCGTTCTGATTTGACGAAAGGAGATTACAACTATGCCGTTTGATAAGGCTGCCCGTCCGGGTGGACGCAAGCGCAGGAAGGTATGCATGTTCTGCGCGGATAAGATCGAGAACATCGACTACAAGGACATCGCGCGTCTTCGCCGTTTCGTGTCCGAGCGCTCGAAGATACTGCCCCGCCGCATGACCGGTCTCTGCGCGGAGCATCAGCGTCAGCTGACCATCGCGGTCAAGCGTGCGCGTCAGATAGCGCTGCTGCCGTATGTGTCCGAGTAATTAACTCAAACAAAACACCGCATCGGAGTTTTCCGACGCGGTGTTTTTTCGTCTTGATACCCGCCGCGCGCCGTGTTATAATCAGTATATAAAACGAAACGGAGGTGCACCATGCGTAGACTGACCGCGCTCATGCTGATGCTTGCGCTGCTGCTCTGCGGGTGCGCCGTCGAACCGCAGCAGACAAGCGAACCCGCGCCCTCGTCGGTCATATCGCCGAGCGACGAACCGTCGACCGCCGATATGTCGGCTGAGCCGAGCGATGAGCAGCTTCCGACCGAGCGTGCGGCGGAGATCGAGGAGTTGCTCCGCGATAACTGCACACTGAACGGTGAGCCACTCAAAGTCACCGTGTTCGAAATTGAGGACGATGAGGGAAGAGAGGACTTCGACTGCGCATCGGAGGGATACCCATTGTGGGTCGTAAAGGATGCCGAGGATTTTGCACCTGTGTTTGAGATAGAGCCGATTGATACACGCATTTGGTATATGGGACCGGTAGCAACAGACCATAGCGGACCGATAGACAGCAACGAGTATACATTCAAGCTGGGTTGGAACAGCTATACCGTCTATGCGGAGTACGAGTTTGAGGATGGGATTCACGCCTATGTACACTGTCACGGCAAGGTCAGGGTGCTTGATGACGCGGCACTGACGCTGTCCGCCGACACAGTGCGCCAGGGTGACCTGCTTCCGGTGGTTGCGAGCGGCAGGCTGATGCCGGGTGAATCCTCCGATGTGCTCGGCTACGCGGAAGAGGTGGACACGTTGTTCGACACTTTCGACTACGAACTCTACCTCCCGCACACCGACAGCACCCAGCCTATGATTCCGCGCGACGGCGACAGGCTCTACGCTGTGGCGCAGATAAGCGTCGCTGCCGAGCCGGGCGACTACACGATGGAGCTGCGTCGTTCGAAGGACGGCGGCGACCCCGAGGTCATCGCGACCGCCGACTATCACATCGAGGCGCGCGAGTTCGACCGCCAGGACCTGGTCACGAGCAGCTCGACCCAGTCGATATACACCTCGTCGAACCTGTCGAGCGACAACGAGAAGATGCGCGCCGCGCGGTCGGATTCAAACCCGCAGCCCTACTTCAAGGGACTGTTTAGCTGCCCGCTGCCCGACGGCTGGGTGCTCACCACCGAGTTCGGTCAGCAGCGCTACGTCGCGGGAAAGTTCCAGTCGCGGCACGCGGCGCGGGACATGGCGGCTCCGCTCGGAACCGATGTCTACGCCACCGCGCCGGGCAAGGTCACCTTCGCGGGAGAGCTGATAGTCAGCGGGAACACGATAGTTATCGACCACGGCGCGGGCATATTCAGCTCCTACTCGCACCTGTCCGAAATAGGCGTGGAGGAGGGCGACTTCGTAGAACAGGGCGCAACCATCGGAAAGGTCGGCTCGACCGGCTACTCGACCGGACCGCATCTGCACTTCGGACTGGTCGCGAGCGGCTACTATGTCGATCCGCTATATCCGCAAGAACACGACCTTTTGGCGGTGTTAAACCCGTCTGAAGAATAAGAAACAGGGGAAATGGGTAACATATGGAGAAGATAAGGCTTTTGGCTCGTGCGATACTCGCGGGCGTGATGATCTCGGTCGGCGGCACGGTGTTTCTGATGTCGCCGGACAAGGTGAGCGGCGCGGTGTTCTTCTGCGTGGGACTGTTCAGCGTCTGCGTGTTCGGGCTTGCGCTGTACACCGGACAGACAGGGTACTTTTTGGACGGAAATATCGGCAAAAATGCGATAAACCTCGCGATTATCTGGATAGGAAACCTCGTCGGCTGCCTCGCGGTCGGACTGATGCTTCGGTGGAGCGGAGCGCTCGCCGAGACGGCGGAGATAAGCGTCGCGGCGCGGCTTGCAAAACCGCTCGGATACAGCTTCCTGACCGCGATAATGTGCGGAGTTTTGATGTACATCGCGGTGGACAACTTCCGCCACGGCTCGTCCGAGATAGGCAAGTTCGTAGGCATAATGCTCTGCGTTCCGGCATTCATCCTTGCGGGATTCGAGCACAGCATAGCGGACATGTTCTACATAGCGGCGGCGCGCGGAAGCGGTCTTTTCGGCGGCGACACGCTCGCTTTCCTCGGCGTTGTGAGCGCGGGAAATCTGGTCGGCGCGGTGCTGTTCGCAAAGCTGCGCGCGATAGGAAACAGCACACTTTTCGGAGATAAAAAATGATTTTGGAGGCATAAATATGGATGTTACAGCACTTTTCAAGATTCAGTACGGACTGTTCGTCATCGGCGTGGAGCAGGAGGGAAGGCTGAACGCGTGCGTTGTCAACACGGTGGCGCAGGCGACCGCCGAACCGCCGCAGCTCACGCTTACGATGCAGAAGCGCAACTTCACCACCGAGCTTGCGCGGAAGAAGGGAAGCGTCGCGATAAGCGTGCTCGGCGAGAAGACGCCTATCGAGCTCATCGAGCGCCTCGGCACGCAGTCGGGACGGGACACCGACAAGATGGAGGACGTCCCCTGCACGCGTGACGCCGCGGGGAATCCGCTGCTCGTCGGAAACGGCGTTGTGGCGCACTACTCGGCGGAGATAACCAGCGAGCTCGACCTCGGCAGCCACTATCTGTTTGTGCTGAAGCCCACCGCGCTTGAGAAGCTGGACGGCACGCCGACCACCTACTCCGGCTATCGCGCGCGCAAGTCGACCGGCGGCAAGCAGTGGGTCTGCACCATCTGCCACTATGTCTACGACGGCGCGACACCGTTTGAGGAGCTGCCCGACAACTGGGTCTGCCCGGTGTGCGGCGAGCCTAAGAGCGCGTTCGTGCTCGAGTAAAAGGCGAACATACGAAAAATTTTCCCCAAATTGCAAATTAGTGCTTGCATTTGCCGCCTGGATGTGGTATCATATTCAAGCGGTCAAAATGCGCTTGTAGCTCAGCTGGATAGAGTGACTGGCTACGAACCAGTAGGTCGGGGGTTCGAGTCCCTCCAAGCGCGCCACGCAAAGGGACGCCTCAAGGGGCGTCCCTTTGTTCCAAATGCGCCTGTAGCTCAGTGGATAGAGCACCGGCCTCCGGAGCCGGGTGCGTAGGTTCGATTCCTATCAGGCGTGCCACGAAAAGAAGCCGGAATTCGGCTTCTTTTCGCATAATCGGCGATATTTTGCCGTAATTCGGTAAGATTTCGGGAGGTTTAACATGAAAACGGCGTTCATCACCGGCGGCTCGCGCGGGATAGGATTTGCGACGGCGCTGGAGTTTGCCGCCGCCGACTACGCGGTCGCGATAGGGTACAACAAGTCGGCGGAGCCGGCGGAGAAGCTGGCGTCGGTCATCGCCGAGCACGGCGGCGTCGCGATGGCTGTGCAGTCCGACCTGAGCGTGCCCGGCGCGGGGGAGGCGGCGGTGAAGCGCGTGATCGACGAGTTCGGTCACATCGACGTGCTTGTCGCGAACGCGGGCGAGGCGCTGCTTCGCGAGTTTGAGGACAGCTCACGCGCCGACTGGGAGCACATCCTTGCCGCAAACCTGCTGTCGACGGTGGAGTGCTGCAAAGCCGCGGCGCGCGACATGACCCGCCGTCACGAGGGAGCGATAGTCACCGTCGCGTCGATGTGGGCGCTGCGAGGCGCATCCTGCGAGAGCGCGTACGCCGCATCGAAGGCGGGGATAGCGTCGCTGACACGCAGCCTCGCGCGCGAGCTCGGACCGAACGGCGTGCGTGTCAACTGCGTCGCGCCGGGGTTTATCGACACCGATATGAACGCCGCGCTGGACAGCGACGCGCGCATCAAACTGGTGCAGGACACGCCGATAAACCGCGTCGGACACGCCGACGAGGTCGCTAAGGCGATATACTTCCTCACGTCGCCGGACGCGTCGTTCATAAACGGAGCGGTGCTTCCGGTCGACGGCGGCTACACGGCGTGAACGTGCCCTCACAGCCGAAATTTGAGCGTAAAAAACGGACGTGGGTCTTTTCCCGCGTCCGTTTTTATTAGGTATCAGCGAAATCAGGACTCGCTCATGCTGCCTATCTCGACCAGATTGCCCTCCGGATCGGTGATGAAAAAGCTGCGAAGCCCGAAGTTTGTCTGCGGTTTGCCGGTCGGATTGGGCACGCCCAGTTGCATCAGCCGCTCATACTCCGCGTCCACGTCGGCATAGGTCGGAAGCCAGAGCGCGACCTCGAAGGTCATGTTTATCCCCTTGTGCGGGATGTACTCGACACCGAGATCGTCCGAGAACGCCTTTCGGCTGTACATGAACAGGGACAGATAGCCGCCGGCCGTGTCAAACGCCGCAAAGGTTCCACCGTTAAAGTCGGTGTGAAGCCCGAGCGTGTCCCGATAGAACCGAACCATGTTATCCACATCGTCGGCACATATGCACACGCCAGCCCTTGCGGTTTTGCTGTTCATCAAGCCCACCACATCTCGCCGGGCTTCTCGAACACGAGCACGTCCTTGAGGACGGCTATCGCCTTCTCGAGACCCTCCTTGACGCTCATGCGGCTGTCCTCATGCTCGATAGACAGAGTGCCGTCATATCCCGCGCGCTGCAGCGCCGACACGACTTCCTTCCACCAGAAGTTGTCGTGACCGTAGCCGACCGAGCGGAAGTCCCACGCGCGGTCGTTGCCGCCGTAGTGCTTGGTGTCGAGCACGCCGATGCGCGCGGTGTTCGCCGCGTCGATGCGGGTGTCCTTCGCGTGGAAGTGGAAGATGGCGTCGCCGAGCATGGTTATCGCCTGGACAATGTCCATTCCCTGCCACACGAGATGGGACGGGTCGAAGTTCGCGCCTATCTCCGGACCGACGGCTGCGCGCAGCTTGAGCAGCGTCTCGGTGTTGTAGACCAGGAAGCCGGGGTGCATCTCAAAGGCGAACTTTGTCACGCCGTGCTGCTTGCCGTAGGCGACCATCTTCTTCCAGTAGGGGATGAGCACTTCGTTCCACTGCCAGTCGAGCACCTCGAGATACTCGGGCGGCCAGGGGCAGGTGACCCAGTTCGGGTTCTTCGACTCGGGGCAGTCGCCCGGGCAGCCGCTGAACACGTTGACAGTGTCCACGCCCAGCTGCTCGGCAAGCCAGATGGCGTTTTCGAGATCCTTCTGGTGCGCGGCGGCGAACTCCTTGTTCGGGTGGATGTAGTTGCCCTGCGACGCTATCGCCGACACGGTCAGGTTGTACTTCTCGAGCAGCGCCTTCAGCTCGCTTATCGGCTTCTTGCCGCTGATATAGTCGGCGGTGTGGGTGTTGCCCGGATAGCAGCCGCCGCCAAGCTCGACGCACTGAACGCCCAGTCCGGACAGATACTTCAGCGCTTCCTCGAGGCTCATGCCGTAAAGCGGCACGGTCAAAACTCCAAGTTTCATCTGTTCGATTCTCCTTTGCTGATTTTTGGGAAATGATCCCTGTCTGTCGGTTAGATTTTACCACAACGCACCGTGCTTTTCAAGCGCCGTCGAGCATATATTTTAGCAAAACGGTCGAGGAGGAAGTGTTCCGGTGTTTATTATTTCAGCGAAATTTACCAGAAAGCAGCTTATACTTATGTTCGTCGGCGCGGGCGCGGCGATAGTGCTCGCGATAATGCTCATAAGCGTGTTCCGCGCGGGCAGCGCCGTCCCAGGGTATTCGGGGGTGAAGACGCAGGGCGACCGGCTCACCTTCATGCAGTCGTTTGGGTGGAAGGTCGACCCGTCGAGCGAGCAGGCGGACAAGGTGCTCATACCCGAGAAGTTCGACGCGGTGTACCAAAACTACAACCAGATACAACGCGAGCAGGGGCTTGACCTGCGCTACCTCGTCGGACGCGAGGTGCAGCGGTACAGCTACGACGTGCTGAACCATCCGTCCGGCGAGCCTAACGTGCGGATAACGCTGCTCGTCTACAAGGACAAGGTGGTGGGAGGCGACGTCGCAAGCCCCGCGCTCGACGGCTTCATGCACGGATTTGAGTATCCGTCCGATTGACGCGGCAGTTTGCAGGTGGTATAATCTGCGTATACAGGAGGTGTAAAGCTATGAAAATCCACGATATAAGCCGTCCTATCTACGACGGTATGTACGTCTATCCCGGCGACCCGCAGCCGAAGTTCAAGCTCGACAAGTCGATAGCGGCGGGCGACGCGTACAACCTCACGCTGCTCGACGGCTGCGTCCATCTCGGAGCGCACGTCGACGCGCCCCGCCACTTCGTCGCCGACGGAGACCTCATAGGGCAGCTCGACCTCGAAAATCTGGTCGGCGACTGCCGCGTCGTCGACGTGGGGGAAGTGGATGTCGTCGACCGCGCGGCGCTCGAGCCGTTCGCTCCGAAGAAGGGTGAGCGGCTGCTGATAAAGACGAAGAACAGCGACTCGACCCATCCCGCGCACGAGGTGCAGATCGACATCAGCGGCGCGCTCTATCTCATCGACTGCGGCGTGCGCACCGTCGGCGTGGACGGACAGTCGGTCGGAACGCCGGCAAAGCCTGTGCACGACGCGGTGCTCGGCGCGAAGGTGGGCGTCATCGAGGGGCTGAACCTCGCGTCGGTGGAGGAGGGCGAGTACTTCCTGTTCGCCGCGCCGGTGAACATCCGCGACGCCGAGGGCGCTCCCTGCCGCGCTCTGCTGATAGAGCGGTAGGCGTCACGAGCGACAGAATGAGCGCTCAAAATCGAATATGCGACCGAAGGCGGTTCGACTGGGGAAACACCCCCATTCGAGCCGCCTTTTGCTGTTTCTATGCCCGCAAGGCATAAATTCAATTCAAAGTAGGTATTTGCAATTTCATCCAACCGGCGTTATACTTTAACTCGCAAAGTGGAAAGGAGGGTGCGATTTATGAAAACATGGCAGATAATGTCGGAGGCGCTGCCGCAAATGTTGAAAAGCGCACTCATATACACGGTACCGCTTACGGTCATATCGTTCGCGATAGCGCTGTTTATTTCGATAATGATTGCGCTTGTACAGTATTCAAACGTTCCGGTCGCGAAGCAGATCGCGCGGTTCTACATATGGATAATGCGCGGAACGCCGGTGCTTGTTCAGTTGTTCATCGTGTTCTACGGACTGCCGAAACTGGGTCTGGTCATCAATGCGTATGTCGCGACGGTCATAACCTTTTCGCTTAACGAGGGCGCATATATGGCGGAGACGATGCGCGGTGCGCTCGAGTCGGTGCCGAAGGGTCAGATTGAGGCAGGCTACTGCGTGGGCATGACCTACTGGCAGATAATGCGCCGCATCGTGCTGCCGCAGGCGTTCAAGGTGGCGTTCCCGGGACTTTCCAACTCGATAGTGGCGCTGCTCAAGGAGACCTCGCTCGCGTCGACGATTACGCTTCCCGAGATGTTTATGGAGACTAAGCGCATAGCCTCCCGAAACTTCGAGTATCTGATACTATATGTCGAGGTCGCGCTTGTCTACCTTGCGATAACGACGCTCATCACGTTCGCGCAGCGCAAGCTGGAGAAAAAGTTCAACAAGGGATATTGATGAAAGGAGGCGGCGCGCATGATGCTTGAGGCGCTTGACATAAAGAAGTCGTTCGGCGAGCTTGAGGTGCTCAGGGGCGTGTCGATAGGCGTGGAGAAGGGCGATGTCGCGGCGATACTCGGACCTTCTGGCTCGGGCAAGACCACCTTCCTCCGCTGCATAAACTTCCTCGAGCGCGCGTCGAGCGGCACGCTGATATTCGACGGCGAGACCTTCGACCTCGCGAACATAACAAAGAAGCAGATAGCGGAGATACGCCGCAAGACGGCGTTCGTGTTTCAGAACTACAACCTCTTTCGCAACAAGACGGTGCTCCAGAACGTGACCGAGGGGCTTATTGTCGCGCGGAAGGTGCCCAAGTCGACGGCGCGCGAGAAGGCGATGGACGCGCTTCGGCGTGTCGGCATGGCGGAGAAGGCGGACAGCTATCCGCACGAGCTTTCGGGAGGACAGCAGCAGCGTGTCGCGATAGCCCGCGCGCTCGCGACCGACCCGGAGATAATCTTCTTCGACGAGCCGACGAGCGCGCTCGACCCCGAGCTTATCGGCGAGGTGCTCGGCGTTATGCGAAAGCTCGCCGACGAGGGCATGACGATGCTCGTGGTCACGCACGAGATGGGATTTGCCAAAAACGTCTCGTCCAAGGTCATATTCATGGACGGCGGCGTGGTTTTGGAAGAAGGAAGTTCCGCGGAGTTCTTCTCGAACCCGCACGGGGAGCGCACTCGCGAGTTTTTGCGCACCATCCTCGAGCGGGACGAGGAAAATTCCAGCGTGACTGAAACACCCACAGAGGGAAAGGAGTAATTCATCATGAAGAAGGTAATTGCACTTGTTCTGGCGCTTGTGATGTGCTTCGCGCTCGTCGCCTGCTCGAATGACGACAAGGAGGGCGAGACGAAGAACCAGCTGGAGACGGTCAAGGCAAACGGCAAGCTCATCGTCGCGTCGGAGGGCGTTTGGGCGCCCTGGACCTATCACGACGAGGAGGACAATCTGGTCGGATTCGACGTCGAGCTCGGCGGCTGCATCGCAAAGAAGCTGGGCGTCGATGTCGAGTATGTCGAGGCTGAGTGGGACGGACTGTTCGGCGGACTGGATGCCGGACGCTACGACCTCGTCATCAACGGAGTGGGCTACGATGAGGAGCGCGGCGAGAAGTACGACTTCTCCGACCCGTATGTCTTCCTTGACACGGTGGTGGTCGTCCGCGCCGACGATGACCGTATAACCAAGCCGGAGGATCTGAACGGAATGTCCACCGCGAACACCATCTCGTCGACATATGCAAAGCTCGCGGAGAGCTACGGCGCCAACGTCACCGGCGTGGACGACCTCAACCAGACGATGGAGCTGCTCATCCAGGGACGCATCGACGCGACTGTCAACGACGAGACCGCGTTCAACGACTACCTCCGCGCCAACCCCGACGCTCCGATAAAGATCGCGTGCGTCGCCAACCGAGACAGCTACTACATCCCGGTGCGCAAGGGTGAGAGCGAGATGCTCGCGGCGGTCAACCAGGCGATAGCCGACCTTCGCGAGGACGGCACGCTGAAGGCGCTCAGCGAGAAGTATCTCGGCAGCGACATGACCACCGAGGAGTAAGAAAACAGAATAAAAGAGCCGGAAAGCACACGCTTTCCGGCTCTTTTTGTATCCGATTTTATTCGACGGTGACGCTCTTAGCGAGGTTGCGCGGCTTGTCGATGTCGCATCCCTTCAGCGACGCGATGTAGTAGGCGAGGAATTGCAGAGGTATGACGCTGAGGCTCGCGGAGAACAGCGGCTCGCAGTCGGGCACGCGCAGGATGCAGTCCGCCTCGGTCGATATGTCCCGAGCGCTCTCGCCGACTATCGCCGCGATTGACGCGCCGCGCGCGAGCACCTCCTTGACGTTTGACAGCGTCTTGTCGAACAGCCGCGCGCCGGTCATCACCGCCATAACCGGCGTTCCGTCCTCGATGAGCGATATCGGACCGTGCTTCAGCTCGCCGCCGGCGTATGCCTCGCTCATCGTGTAGGACAGCTCCTTGAGCTTGAGCGCGCCCTCCAGCGTGACGGCATAGTCGGTGTTGCGTCCGATGAAGAAGACGTGCTCGGCGGAGAACCACTTTGCCGCGAGCTGCTGCACCTGTTCCTTTATCCCAAGCGCCCTCTCAATGAGTGACGGCAGCGCCTCGACCGAGCGCACAAGTTCGGCATAGCGCTCGTCGGTTATAGAACGGCGCGCGTCCGCCATCTTTATCGCGAGCAGATAGAGCGCCGCGAGCTGGGTCGAGTACGCCTTAGTCGTCGCGACCGAGATCTCCGGTCCCGCCCAGGTGTAGAGGCTCATGTCCGCCTCGCGCGCTATCGAGCTTCCGACAACGTTGACCACCGCGAGCGTTGTCGCGCCGCGGGACTTAGCCTCACGCAGCGCAGCGCGGCTGTCCGCCGTCTCGCCCGACTGGCTGATGATTATGACAAGCGTCTTCTCATCCACTATCGGATTTTGATAGCGAAACTCGCTTGCGAGCTGCACGGTGGTGGGCACTCGCAGCAGGTCTTCGAGCAGGTATCCCGCCGCGACGCCGACGTAGTACGCCGAGCCGCACGCCGCAATGTATATCTTGTCGAACTTTCGTATATCCTCGTCGGAGAGGGGTATCTCAAGCTCGACCCGACCGTTCTTGATTCGCGGCGATATAGTAGCGCGAACCGCCTCCGGCTGCTCCATTATTTCCTTGAGGAAGAAGTGCTCGTAGCCGCCCTTCTCCGCCGCCTGAACGTCCCAGTCGACGTGGCGCAGCTCCTTGTCGACTTTGCGTCCGTACTGGTCGTATACCTCAACGCCCTGCTTGCGGACGAGCGCTATCTCCTTGTCGTCGATGTAGTAGACGTCGCGGGTGTATTTGAGTATCGCCGCAACGTCGCTTGCGATGAAGTTTTCGCCCTCGCCCACACCGACGAGCAGGGGAGCGTCGCGGCGAAGCGCCACCATCGTGTCAGGATGGTCGGCGTTGAGTATGCCGAGCGCGTAGCTGCCCTCGAGTACGCCGACCACGCGGGTCGCGGTGGCGAGCAGGTCGCCGTTGTAGTAGTATTCAAACAGCTGCGCGACTACCTCGGTGTCGGTGTCGCTGACAAACTGAACGCCCTGCGAAATGAGGTACTGCCTAAGCTCGTAGTAGTTTTCGATTATTCCGTTGTGGACGACCGCCGTGCGACCGGTGCCGCTCGTCTGCGGATGCGAGTTTATGTCCGACGGCTTGCCGTGCGTCGCCCAGCGCGTGTGACCGATGCCGATTGAGCCGACCGGGTGCGCGCCGCCGCCGGTGTTTTCACGGAGCACGCTGAGGCGTCCCTTTGCCTTCTCGACCTCTATTCTGTCGCCGTTCCATACCGCCACGCCCGCCGAGTCATAGCCGCGATACTCGAGCTTTCCGAGCCCGTCAAGCAGTATCGGAGTGACCGGGCGCGAGCCGACATAACCCACGATTCCACACATATAAAATACCCCCAAAGCGCCGATATGCGCGTTACTTCCAAATCAAGCGGTACACAACACATTATAGTATAGCATGAAATTTTCGTCAAGTGAATATATCGCCGACAGCGGACATACAAATTAGCAGAAAGGGTGGGTTGCCATGAAAATCATCGTTGCGGGAAAACGCGACAGTCTTGTCCGCATACCGATAATCGTGCTTGCGTCGGCGCTGCTTGTCGCGAGCTTCGTGCTGCTGTTTTCGCGTGTGGGAGGACAGCGGGAGGTGAACGCCAAACCGGACGACAACGCGTTTGAGGTGTCGGCGGTGCTCGGCGCGCTGGACAGCCTCGGCGCGCGGGACGTAGAGCAGGCGATAGAGGTCTGGTCGCAGGGAGTGGCGTCGAGAAACTGCGCAAGCCAGTATGCCGTGATGAGCGACGCGCTGCGCGAGCGATACCTCGAGGTCATCGGCGACACGCTCATCCTCGAGAGCACGCCGACGTCGGTGGACAGCTGGTATGTCTCCGAGATAACCGAAAACGAAGGCGTGACCACCGCGAAGCTGCTGTTCACCATCTCCTCCGGCGAGGGAGAGAGCGTCGCCGCGTCGGCGGAGCTTACGCTCGAGGAGGAGGGCGGCTACACGGTGATAAGCTCGGTGGCGGTGGAAAGCCCGCTGTACGAGTTCACCGGAATATCCGCCTAAAAATCCAAAATTTGCAGGTTTTGGACGCATAAAACGCATACCTTCCGCGAAAAATATGCTCGAAGTCGCAAAAGGAGGTATGACTATGACCGACAGAATAGCGCTTGTGCTGTCGATAATCGGCGCACTCAACTGGGGACTTATCGGCATATTCAAGTTCGACGTCGTCGCGTGGATATGCGGCGGACAGACCGCGGCGGTGAGTCGTGTTATATACACGCTGGTCGGGCTTGCGGGCATATGGTGCATCTCGCTGCTCTTCCGCAGACACACGGTGATAGACGGCGAGTAAAGCCTTGAGACAGAGGGGGCGGGGAGTTATCCCCGTCCTTTTGCCATAGATTGGAATGTTACATTTTCGCTAAATTTAACGAAAAACGGTGGAAAAGGTCGAGAAAGCGTGCTAAAATAGATTTGCTCGTCGGAAACGGCGGCAAATCCCACGCAAAGGAACCTTTTCCCCATGAAAAAACAGATAATTTCGCTGCTTCTGGCGGCGACGATAACAACTACCGGCGCGTCGGCTTTCAACGACACGCAGGGACACTGGGCGGAGAGCATCATATCCGCCGTCGCGAATGTCGGCGTGATAAGCGGCTACGCCGACGGCAGCTTTCAGCCGAACGCATACATAACCCGCGCCGAATTCGCGGCGATGCTGGGCAGGATGTTCGACTGGCAGGCGGTCGAAAGCCCGACATTCAGCGACATCCCGGACGGCGCGTGGTACGAGGACGTGCTGCTCCGCGCCGCCTCCGCGGGCGTGATGACCGGAAGCGACGGACGGATACGCCCAAACGACCGCATAACGCGTCAGGAGGCTGCGGTCTGCCTCGCCCGCGCGCTTGGGCTGTGGCAGGTCACCAAGCCCGCCGACTACACCGACTTCGACGAGGTCGCCGACTGGGCAAAGTCGGAGGTGTCCGCGCTCACGCGCTTCGGATTCATCAGCGGACGCGGCGACGGACGGTTCGCTCCGACCGAAAACCTCACCCGCGCGGAGGCTGCGGCGCTCATCGCAAAGCTGCTGCGACCGGAGGACGACGGCTCGAACACGCCGACCGACCCGACCGACCCGTCGCCCGCGCCCGGACCCGACCGTCCGACCGAGCCGGAGCGCCCGAACGAACCGAATACGAACGACTACATAATTTTCGCGGGCAAACAGATACCGATTCTCAAAAATCTGCCGAAAAGCGACAAGATATCCGCCGATTTCACACGCGGCGACGACGGACGCATACACTATCCGAACGCGCGCGCCGGCGTGGATGTGAGCGCCTGGCAGGGCGAGATAGACTGGGACGCGGTCGCGGGCGACGGCGTGAGCTTTGCGATGATACGCGCGGGATATCGCGGCTACACCGTCGGAAATCTCAACGCCGACTCGTACTTCGAGCGCAATTTGAACGGCGCGAAGGACGCGGGGCTGGACGTCGGCGTCTACTTCTACTCGCAGGCGATAACGCCGCAGGAGGCGGTGGAGGAGGCGGAGCTTGTGCTCGAACTGCTCGACGGAGAACGACTCGACCTGCCGATAGTGTTCGACTGGGAGCTTCCCGCGTCGAAGAATGCCCGCACGCGCGGACTGTCGCGCGACACGCTCACCGCCTGCGCGAAGGCGTTCTGCGAGACGATAGCCGACGCGGGTTACGACCCGATGGTCTACTTCTACATGTCGCTCGGGTATAAGGAGTACCACCTCGACGAGCTGGGAGACTATCCGTTCTGGCTCGCGCAGTATTCGTCGACGCCGAGTTTCTACTACGACTACGACATATGGCAGTACACCGACAAGGGCGTGGTCGACGGCATAGACGGCGGAGTGGACATGAACCTGATATTTGAGTGATAAAAAGAGCCGGTGAGTTTATCTCATCGGCTCTTTTTGCGTCTGAATGTTATATCTTGAAGCGGAGCACGTTGTAGCTGTGCGGCTCGAGGGTCACGCCGAGCTTTCCGCCGACGGTCGGCTTGTTTGCCGAGGTCGTGACCGGCGCGACGTTGTCGGGATCGGTCTCGGTGTTGATCGCGTCGAACGAGTCGTGCTGGATGAGGATGCGCTCGAACAGCGTCGCGTCGAAGTTTTCGAGGTTTATCTCAAGGTCGAGCGGCTCGTCGATGCTGCGATTGACCGCGAATATCGTAAGCTCACCCGCCTCCTCGTTCAGCACACCTGCCGCTTCGAGGTAGGGGACCGCGTCGCCGTCGATGTCGTAGGTCGGGCAGTCGAGCGCGGGACGGAGCGTCTCGCCCCTGCCGTAGCGCGCGGAGAGTGCGAACGGATGGAAGATGGTCTGCCGCCACGCGCCGCCGCCGTTGCGGGTCATAATCGGCGCTATCACGTTGACAAGCTGCGCGATGCACGCCATCTTCACGCGGTCGCAGTTGTTCATGAGCGTTGTGAGGAAGCTGCCCACCACCAGCGCGTCGGCGAAGTCGTACACGTCCTCCAGCTGCGGCGGCGCTATCGACCACATCGGTATCTCGGCGGTTGCCGCGTCCGAGTGATACCACACGTTCCACTCGTCAAACGACAGCATTATCTTCTTATTGGAGTGCTTCTTCGCGGCGATGTAGTCGCATATCGCGACTACCGACTTTATGAACTTGTCCATAGCCACCGACGACGCGAGGAACTTGGGCATATTCTTGTCGCGGTTTGCGTAGTAGCTGTGGAGCGATATGTAGTCGACCATGTCGAAGGTCTCGTCGAGCACGGTCGCCTCCCACTCGCCGAAGGTGGGCATCCACATATTCGAGCTGCCGCACGCCACAAGCTCTATCGACGGATCGAGCCACTTCATCAGCTTTGCCGCCTCGCGGGCGGTGCGGGCGTACTCGACAGGCTTCTTCGCGCCGGTCTGCCAGGGACCGTCCATCTCGTTTCCGAGGCACCAGACCTTCACGCCGAACGGCTCCTCGTGACCGTTTGCGCGCCGCCTGTCCGACAACTCGGTGCCGCCGGGGAAGTTGCAGTATTCGACGAGGTCCTTCGCCTCCTGCGGACCGCGCGTGCCGAGGTTGACCGCCTGCATAATCTCGACGCCCGCCTTCTTTGCCCAGCCCGCGAAGTCGTCAATGCCCACCTCATTTGTCTCGAGCGTGTGCCACGCAAGCTCGGTGCGCACCGGACGCTTGTCGCGAGGACCGGTGCCGTCCTCCCAGTTGTAGCCGGAGACGAAGTTGCCGCCGGGGTAGCGGACTATCGGCGTGCCGAGCTCGCGGACAAGCTCGAGCACGTCGCGGCGGAAGCCGTTTTCGTCGGCGGTCGGGTGGGTAGGCTCGTATATGCCGCCGTAGACGCAGCGCCCGAGATGCTCGACAAACGAGCCGTAGATGCGCGGATCTATCTTGCCGACGGTGAAGTTTTTGCTGTAAGTGAGTTTTGCCTTCATGTTTCGTCCTCCTATTCGGTTTTGTCACAAGCCAATATTAGCACAGCGAAAGCCCGACCGCAAGCGAAATTCTAAATTTTGCCGCGCGCGAATAGACTTCTATCGAAATACCCTGCGCGGAGGTCGAAGATGGGAATAGACAAACGGTCGGTTCGCTACGGCGCGCTTATACTCACCGGCGCGAACATAGCGTCGCAGCTGCTCGGGTTCGTCTATCGAATGCTGCTGTCGCGGTTTATCGGCGCGGAGGGGATGGGACTGTTCCAGCTCATCTTCCCGTTCTACTCGCTTGCCCTGGCGCTTGGGACGAGCGGAATATGCGTCGCGGTGTCCCGCCTCGCAGCCGAATATCTGGCGCTAAAGAACTACGCCGCGCTGAAGAGCCTCGTTCGCCGCGCGACCGGCATATTCGCGGTGATATTCCTCGTGATAAGCGCGGTGGCGGGACTGTTTGCCGCGCCGATAGCCGAGCACTTCCTTGGGGACGAGCGGACGCGCCTTGCGGTCTACGCGCTCGTGCCGGTGATATTCTTCACCGGCATCGAAAACATACACAAGAACTATCTCTACGGCACCAAGGAGACAGGTCCGCCCGCGTTTTCCGACCTGATGGAGCAGGTGGTGCGGATGAGCGCGGTCATCGGGCTTTTGTGGATATTCCTGCCCCAGCCGGACGAGAAGATGCTCATGCTCATCGTCTGCGGGATGCTCGTCTGCGAGGTCGCAAGCTCGATGTTCCTGCGCGCGGTCTATCGACGCAGGGTGCGCAGACTGCCCGACGGCGGCGAGCCCGACGCGCGTCTCACCCGACGGCTGCTCGCCATCGCCGCGCCGGTGAGCGCGACCAACCTCGTCAACAACCTGCTCTCCTCGCTCATCGTGATACTGATACCGCGAATGCTTGCGGCGAGCGGACTCACGCAGTCACAGGCGCTCGGCGAGTTCGGCGTGCTGTTCGGCATGGCTATGCCGCTTTTCAACCTGCCGTCGGCGCTGATAGTCGGGCTTGGGCTGGTGATGGTTCCAAAGCTGTCCGAAAACCTGGCGCTAGGCAACTACGTCGATCTGCGGCACAAGGTGTCCCGCTGCATCCTCGCGACATCGTTTGCGATACTTCCGGTGCTGGCGGTGATGACACCCCTCGGCGCGCCGCTGGGGTGGTATATGTTCGGTCAGAAGGTGGACGGCGCGTATCTGCTGCCGATAGCGATAGGCACGGCGTTTTCGATATACATGGCGATATTCGGCAGCATACTCAACGGACTCGGCAAGCAGAATATCTCCGCCGCGAACTTCCTAATCGGAAACGCACTCGAGCTTGCGATGGTGGTGCTGCTCGTGCGTATCCCGCAGGTGCGGATGATGGGATACGTCGCGGCGTTTGTGGCGAGCACCTTCCTCACCTTCGCGCTCAACTTTTATCAGGTGGTGAAGACCTGCGGGATACGCGTCGAGTGGCGGCGGTGGTTTGTAAATCCGTTGCTGTCGGCGGTGCTGGCGGGACTGCTCGCGCGGATAAGCTACCTCCGATTCGGCGAGACGCTGCCCGACGGTCTGGCGCTCGTCATAGCGATACTGCTCGCGGCGGTCGTATACCTCTCGGCTGCGGCGGCGCAGGGGGTGGGCTTCGGCACGTCGATAGGCACGGTGAGAAAGCGCCGCCGCGTGTGAGAAAAACTTGTGCATTGCCGATTTCTGTGGTAGAATGAATATAAATGCAGGATGTGAAAGGGAGGGGACGCTATTTGAAAAACATACTGCCCGCCGTGGGGCTTGGCGGAACGCCGATGCTTCGACTGGAGGCGAGTGACGCGGCGTCGCTCGTGCGAGAGGCGTTCGACGGCGGGATAGGACTGTTCCACGCGGACAGCATCTCCGCGGCGAAGCGGATGGCGGCGGGACTGTCCGATGTCGACCGCTCGGAGTATAAGCTGATGGCGAGCGTGCGGTCGGCGGACGAACTTTCCGACTATCTCGCCGCGTTTGCGACCGATCACATCGACATTGCGCTGCTTGCGACCGACGGCGGCTTCGATCCGTCCGGACTGGAGGAGCTGAAGACAATCGGACGCATAGGTGCGATAGGGCTTGAGACCCGACGGCTGTCCGATGCCGTGCGCGAGGCGGAGCGCGGCGCGTTTGAGGTGATAGCGATGCCGCTTAACTGCCTTGCCTGCGACGAGGAACTGGAGGCGGTGTCGAGAATACGCGCCTGCGGCGTGGAGATAGCCGCGCTCGAACCGATGGCGGGCGGGCTGTGGCAGTCGCCTGTCGGCGCGGTCGCGTTCCTCCGCTCGATAGGCGCCTCGCCGGTGTTCGGCGTGCAGTATATGTGGCAGCTTGAGCAGCTTCTGCCGACAGTTAAAGACGTTCCAGCGCTCGATGATGAGCTGTGGAGCGAGATACACGGCGAGCGGTCGAGACTTGCGGCGAGCTACTGCCGAGGCTGCGGCGAGTGCATGCCCTGCCCGGCGGGGATAGACCTGCCGCTCGCCGCGCGGATGGGTCAGTTCATCGACAGCGTGGAGATAGAGCCGCTCATCTCCGCCGACACCGAGCGCAAGATGCGGCTTGTCGGGCGATGCGTCGGCTGCGGGAGATGCATGGAGGCGTGCCGCTTCCACCTGCCGGTGCGCGAGCTCATCCGCGCGAATGCCGAGCGCTATCGGGAGTTTCTGCGCGAGCACGGCGGTCTGGAGTAAAAACGGATGCAAAAAAGGACGGAGACAGCGTCTCCGTCCTTTTTTGATGTACTTTTACAGGTTGTACAGCGCCGAGAACTTCTTTGTCAGGTAGTTTGCGTAGAAGGTCGGGTCAAACTCCGCGCCGCACGCGTTTTTGACGACGTCGCTCGGGTCGAGCATGCAGCCGTACTTATGGATGTGCTCGCGCAGCCACGCGGTTATCGGCGCGATGTCACCCTTTGCGCAGCATGCGTCGATGTCCAGCGTCTTCTTCATCGTCTCGAGCATCTGCGCGCCGTACGCGCTTCCGAGCGAGTAGGACGGGAAGTAGCCGAAGCTGCCGCCCGACCAGTGGCTGTCCTGTAGGCAGCCTTCCTTGTCGCTCGGCACGTCGATGCCTATGTACTCCTTGTACATCTTGTTCCACACGCCGGGGACGTCCTTGACGGCGAGCGAGCCGTCTATCAGCAGCTTCTCTATCTCATAGCGCACGAGGACGTGCAGCGAGTAGGTAAGCTCGTCCGCCTCGGTGCGGATAAGCGACGGCTGCGCCTTGTTCACCGCGCGGTAGAAGTGCTCAGGAGTGATGCCCTTGAACTGCTCGGGGAACAGCTCTGCCATCTTCGGGAAGATGAAGTTTGTGAACGCCTGCGAGCGTCCGACGATGTTTTCGTAGAAGCGGGACTGGCTCTCGTGGATGCCCATCGAGATGCCGCCGTCCAGCGCGGTGTAGCGATATTTGTCGTCCACGCCAAGCTCGTACAGCGCGTGACCGCCCTCGTGGATGGTCGAGTACATCGCGAAGGTCACCGCGTTCGGATAGTAGTGGGTGGTGATTCGCGCGTGACGGTTGTCCGTTCCGGTGGTGAAGGGGTGCTCGGTCTCGGCAATCGCGCAGTTGGTGTCGTTCAGACCCATCAGGTTCATCAGCCAGAGGCTCAGCTTCTTCTGCTGCTCGGGGTCGTAGTACTTGTAGAGGAAGCTGTCGTCTATCGGCGCGGAGCCTTGAGTCTTTGCGAGCAGCGGGACGATGGTCGAGCGGATGGTGGCGAAATATTTGTCCAGCATCTCCATGTCCGCGCCGCGCTCGTACAGGTTGAGCAGCGCGTCATACGGCTTCTTGTTCGGGTCGTAGTAGCCGGCGAACTTGCGCTGATAGGCGACAATCTTCTCGAGGTAGGGGAGGAACATCTTGAAGTCGCTCTGCTCCTTCGCCTCGTGCCACACTACCTCCGCCTCGCTCTGTATCTTCGAGTACTCTATCGTCTCCTCCAGCGGGATCTTCGACTGATTGTCGTAGCTGCGCTTCAGAAGCTCGACCTGGCGCGCCTCCTCGGGGGTGAGCTCGCCCTTGTTCTCGTTGAGGAATCCGAGCAGCTCGCCCACCTGCGGACCGGCGAACAGCTTGTGCATCTCGCCGCTCATGATGCTCATGGCGGTGGCGCGACCCTCGGCAGAGCCCTTCGGCGCGTAGGTGTTGGCGTCGAGGCTGGTGATTATCAGACCGTAGCGGTATGCGAACTGCTTGAGTTGCAGCTCCTTCAGCTCGGCGCGTGCCTGTTCAACTGTCATGGTAGTACCTCCCTGTATCCTAATTTAACTTCTATTATAGTCCTTGCGAATGAAAAATGCAATGCTTACGAAGTCGTATTTGTATTTTCGCTCGGGTTGTGTTATAATCCATATGTGATTTCGCAAGGAACGAGGAAGTGGTCTTTCAAAAGCTATGAGATTTACCGAGTATGAAAACATATCCGCGCCGTGGCGACCGTACTACGGCGATATACCCGCGACGCTCGACTATCCGGAGGGCAGCATCTACGACGCGGTGAGAGCCGCCGCCGACCGCTCGCCCGAGTCGGTCGCGATAAGCTACATGAACAAGGACTGGAGCTATGCGTCGCTGATGGACGGCATAGACGCCGCGGCGCGGGCGCTTATCAAGATGGGTGTTCGGGTGGGCGAGCGGGTGCTCGTCTGCCTTCCGAACACTCCGCAGGCGGTGTTCTGCCTGTACGCGCTCAGCAGGATAGGCGCGGTGGGCAGCTTCATCCACCCGCTGTCGGCGGAGGGCGAGATAGAGTACAGCCTAAACGAAGTCGGAGCAAGGCGAGCGATAGCGCTCGACCAGTCGATACCCAAGTTCGAGGCTGTGTGGAAGAACACATCGCTCGAGCGCGTCATACGCGTCACACCGGTGGATGAGCTCAGTCCGATAATGCGCGCGGCGTATCCTCTCACCGCCGGATGGGGCATCGAAAAGCCGACAGACAGCCGCGTTGTCGGATGGCGCGAATTTCTAAAGGACGGCGCGAACGTCCCCCTTCCGAAGCCCATCGGCGGCACGAACGACGACGCGGTGGTGCTGTTCAGCGGCGGCACGACCGGCACGACCAAGGGCGTTCGGCTGACAAACCTCAATCTAAACGCGTTGGCGGTGCAGACGGCTGCGATGTGCGGGCGGGACGTGCGCGGCAAGAGCATGCTCGCCGCCATGCCGATCTTCCACGGATTCGGGCTCGGCGTCTGCGTCCACACGATACTCTGCGTCGGCGCGCGGTCGATACTCGTTCCGCGGGTGATACTCAAGGAGTACGCGTCGCTTATCAGAAAGAAGCAGCCTAACTACATCGCGGGAGTGCCTACGCTCTACGAGGCGATGAGCCGCAATCCCTTCCTCGACGGCGTCGACCTCGGCTGCCTCGAGGGTGTTTTCAGCGGGGGCGATTCGCTTCCGCCCGAGCTGAAAAAGCGGCTGGACAGCTACCTTGCCGACCACGGAGCTGCGGTGCGGGTGCGCGAGGGATACGGACTAACCGAGTGCGTGACCGCGAGCTGTCTCACTCCGATAACCGAGGAGCGCGAAGGCTCGATAGGCATACCCTTTCCGGACACCTACTACAAGATTTGCGACCCCAAGACCTGCGCCGAGCTTGCCGCGGGCGAGGAGGGTGAGATATGCCTCACCGGACCGTCGGTTATGCCCGGGTATCTCGGTCGGGACGACGAGACCGCGGCGGCGCTCAGACGGCACTCGGACGGTCACACATGGCTGCACACCGGCGATCTCGGTTCTATCGACAAAGATGGCTTCCTATACTTCAAACAGCGAATAAAGCGTGTTATAATAACCAGCGGGTACAACGTCTATCCTTCGCAGATAGAGTCGGCGCTCGAGAAGCATCCGGCGGTGCGGCTGAGCTGCGTCATCGGCGTGCCCGACCCATATCGGATGAGGCGGATAAAGGCGTTTGTGACGCTTAACGAGGGATATTCGCCCTCCGAGAAACTGGGCGGCGAGATACTCGACTCCTGTCGCAAATATGTCGCAAGATACGCGATGCCGCGTGAGATAGAGTTCCGCGACGAGCTGCCGACCACGCTCGTGGGCAAGGTCGCGTACACTGTACTTGAAAAAGAGGAGGCCGATAAGAATGGAGAGGTTTGATGTTCTGTCGATAGGGGAGGCGCTTATCGACATGACCCCGCAGGACGGCGCGTTTCTGCCGAAAGTGGGTGGAGCGCCGCTGAACACCGCGGTGGCGGCGAAGCGGCTGGGACTCAAGTCCGCCGTCTGCGCGCGCGTCGGAAAGGACGCGTTCGGCGAGCAGATAGCGGCTGTGATACGCGAGCAGGGAGTGTCGGACAGCCTTTTACAGTTCGACGAGACGCGGGGCACGACGCTCGCGTTCGTACATCTCGATTCGCACGGCGACCGCAGCTTCTCGTTCTATCGTCACGGGCTTGCGGACACTGCGCTTGCGCTCGATAAGGACTGCGTCGAGGCGGCAAAGAACGCGCGCTGCGTGCACTTCGGGTCGGTGGCTCTTGCGGAGGAGCCGGAGCGGTCGACCGTCCTCGAACTCGCCAAAGCCGCGCGCGAGGCGGGCGCGATGGTCAGCTACGACCCGAACCTCCGCTTTCCGCTGTGGAAGGGAAGGGAGGCGGAGCTGAAAGCCGAGGCGCTCGCGGCGGCTGAGCACGCGACGGTGATGAAGGTGAGCGACGACGAGGCGGAGTGGCTGTTCGGCATATCCGACCCGGCGTCGGCGGTGACCGAGATGCGCGCGCGGTTCGGGCTGAAGGCGGCGTTTGTCACCTGCGGTCCGAAGGGAGCGTTCGGCGCGTTCGAGTGCGGCACATTCTTCGAGCCGGCGCCGGACGTGAAGGTGGTGGACACCACCGGCGCGGGCGACTGCTTCATCGGCGCGGCGCTGGTAAAGCTGCTGAACGTGGATGAGATAGACGCGGAGACGGCTCGCGACATACTGCGATTTGCAAGCATCGAGGCTAGCAACGCGACTACGCGCAAGGGCGCGTTTTGAGAGTATACATAACAAAAAGGAAGCCGAAAGGCTTCCTTTTTTGCGTGTTTTTGAGGTTCATTCGTCGCGATCTGCGGCTCAGTTGTCGCCGTCCGAGGGCTTCAGCGCCCGCTCGACCGCGCCGGTGACCGCGCTCGAACGGAAGAAGTTCTCGGTGCGTATCGCCGCGCCCCACTTCTCGAGCGCGGTGTCAAAGTCGTCCACCTTAGGAACGACCGGCGTGGGCGAACCGTAGTACCAGAACCAGCTTCCGTTTGTGCCCTTGCCGCCCTTGTACGTCCAGGTCGTCCAGCTTATGCCGTATTCGTCGCATATCTCGATGCCCTGCATGTTCGAGAACTCGCCGACAAGCACCGCGACTCCGCGCCGCTCGGCATAGTCGGCGACATCCTTCGCGAGTGTCCTAAACTGCGCGGTGTCGTCGTAGAGATGCACCTGATAGAGCATGTTCGTCCAGCCCTCGGTGCTCGGGTCAGGCAGATTAGTTATCCGCCAGATGCCCTCAAGCGATATGACGTGGTCGGGGTCGACCTCGCGCACCGCCGCTACCATTTCGCGATAGACCTCGTTTGTCATCGCCCACGACTTCGAATCCCACGGGTCGACGAAGTTCGGCTTGTCCCCGAATCCGCCGTTGTTCTGGGGCTCGTTCATTATGTCGTACGCCGCGACCGCCGGTTCGCCCTTGTAGCGCTCGGCGATAGCCTGCCACAGCTTTTTCATAGCGGCTCGGCAGCTATCGGAGGAGTAGAGGTCGTTGCGCCCGACCGTGCCGCAGCAGTGGTTCATCGACTGACCGCCGGGACAGCCGTGCATGTCGAGTATGACGTACAGCCCGCGCGCGCCCGCCTGTTCGACTATCCAGTCGAGCCGCTTGAAGCCGGGGTTCTTGTCGAGGTCGTCGTCTATCCAGCTGCCCGCCTCGTCGGTCATGAAGTTGCGGTACCAGAAGGGGACACGGACGCAGTTAGCGCCGCTCTCGGCGATTATGTCGAGGTCGCCTTCGGTTATCCAATTGTCCTGATATGTATCGAAAAGGCGCTGTATCTGCTCGCTCGAGTACCCGTTTTGCTCAAAAGCCTCGATGGTGTCGAGATTGCCCCACTCGCCGTCCGCGCCGACCACCGGACACATCCAGCACTCCTGAATGAGCCATCCGCCGAGGTTCACGCCCTTCAGCACGACCCGCTCGCCGTCGCGGTTGACGAGGCTCGAGCCGTCCACCGAGAGGAAGTCGCGGTCGGTTATCGACGGCGAGCGCTCGCCGAGCGCGGGCTTCGGCGCGGGCTTGCCGCCGAGATTCAGCGCGGCGGTGACCGCGGCTGCCGCTATCGCGATCGAGCCGGCGGCGATAAGGATTTTTGTGCTCTTTTTCATAGAATTACCCCCTCTTTTGTACGTTTACCAGTCCTGACCGTTCACTCCCATGTTGCGATATTTGTAATAGCGCTCGGCAAGCAGGCGCTCCTCGTCATACTCGCAGAGCTTGGAAACTTCGCCCGCGAGCGCGTCGCGCAGCGCGGACATGGTCATGTCCCAGTCGTCCGACTGCTCGGGTATGACGCGGTCGATTATGCCGAGCTCCGCGAGCTTGTCGGCGGTGAGACCGAGCGCCTCGGCTGCCTCCGCCTTCTTCTCGGCGTCCTTCCAGAGTATCGACGCGCAGCCCTCCGGTGTGATGACCGAGTAGGCGGCGTTTTCGAGCATCCACACGCGGTCGGCACACGCGAGCGCGAGCGCTCCGCCGCTGCCGCCTTCGCCGGTTATTATCGAGACGGTGGGGGTGCGGAGGGAGAGCATGCCGATGATGTTCTCGGCTATCGCCTGACCCTGACCGCGCTCCTCCGCGCCCATGCCGCAGTAGGCGCCGGATGTGTCCACAAGGCAGATGACCGGACGTCCGAACTTCTCCGCCTGGCGCATGAGCCTAAGCGACTTGCGGTAGCCTTCGGGGTGCGCCATGCCGAAGTTTCGCTTGATGTGCTCGCGCACGTCCGAGCCCTTCTCAATGCAGATGACGGTGACCGGACGACCGGCGAGCCGCGCTATTCCTCCGACGACGGCGGGGTCGTCGCCGTAGCGTCGGTCGCCGTGCAGCTCGACAAAGTCGGTGAACAGTCCGTCGATGAATTTCGTGCCGGTGGGACGGTCTTTGTCGCGCGCGAGCAGCACTCGCTCGTACGCGGTGAGATCCTTACGCTCTGCCATACGAACCGTCCTCCCTTCTGTGAAGACTGAGCAGCCGATAGAGTCCCGCGCGCTGACGCTGACGGGGGATTATCGTGTCCAGGAATCCGTGCTCGAGCAGGAACTCGGCTGACTGGAAGCCGTCGGGCAGCTTCTTGTGTATCGTCTGCTCTATCACGCGCGGTCCGGCGAATGCGATGAGCGCCTTCGGTTCGGCGACGAGTATGTCCGCCTGCATCGCGAAGCTTGCGGTCACGCCGCCGCAGGTCGGGTCGGTGAGAACGGCGATGTACAGCCCGCCCGACTCCGAGTGACGATTGACCGCGCCGCTGACCTTCGCCATCTGCATGAGCGAAAGCATTCCCTCGTGCATCCGCGCGCCGCCGCTGACGGTGAATCCGATGACCGGCAGCCGCTCGGCGGTCGCGTAGTCGAACAGCCGCGCTATCTTCTCGCCGACCGCCGCGCCCATCGAGCCCATGATGAAATCGGGGTTCATGGCGAATATCGCGGTCGGACAGCCGCTTATCGTAATCCTTCCGGTGACCACGCCCTCCGGCTCGCCGGTCTTCTCGCGCATCTCGTCGAGCTTCGAGTCGTAGCCGGGGAAGTCGAGAATGTTCTTTCCCACAAGCCCCGCGTCGAACTCGACGAAGCTGCCTTCGTCGGCGAGAGCCAGAACGCGCTCACGCGGCGGGAAGGACATGTGCCGACCGCAGCGCGGGCAGACATACAGCCTCCGCTGAAACTCGTCCTTTGCGATGGTGCGCTTGCATCCCTTGCACACCACCGTCTCGGGCGTGGGAGCGGCTTCGGCGTCGTCGCCCGGCTTGGCGTTCGGCTCGCCCTCGAGTGAGTTGAGGTTGAGCACCTTTTTGAAAAAGTCCTTGTTAATAGCCATTCATCAAATACCTTCGCTCATAAAATCGGTGTGGTAGCAGCCGCCGAGGAAGCGCTTGTCGGCAAGTATCCTCAGCTGAAGCTCCGCGTTGGTTTCTATGCCGCCGATGACCAGCTCGCCGAGCGCCGCGCGTATCTTGCGGACAGCCTCCTCGCGGGTGGACGCGTGGACGATGAGCTTGCCTATCATCGAGTCATAGTAGGGAGGTACGGTGTATTCGGGGTAGAGCGCGGTGTCAAAACGCACCCACGGTCCGCCGGGAGTGTGCAGAACGCTCACCTTGCCGCAGCTCGGGCGGAAGTCGTGCGCCGGATCCTCGGCGTTTATGCGGCACTCTATCGCGTGACCGCGCAGCCGAACGTCGCTCTGGGTAAAGCCGAGCGGCTGACCGGACGCGATGCGGAGCTGCCACTTCACGAGGTCGAGACCGCTCACGAACTCGCTTACCGGATGCTCGACCTGAAGCCGCGTGTTCATCTCCATGAAGTAGAACTTTCCGTCGTCGGTGACGAGGAACTCGACCGTGCCCGCGCCCGTGTAGCCGACCGCCTTCGCCGCCTTGACCGCCGCCGCGTTCATCTCTCGGCGCAGGTCGGGGGAGACGGACGGCGCGGGCGACTCCTCGAGCAGCTTCTGGTTCTTGCGCTGTATCGAGCACTCGCGCTCGCCGACGGTCACAATGCCGCCGCACTCGTCGCAGAGCAACTGGACTTCGATGTGATGCGCGTGCTCGACCAGCTTTTCGAGGTAGCACTCGCCGTCGCCGAACGCTGCGAACGCCTCGGCTTTTGCCGCCTCAAACGCGCCGCGAGCCTCGGCGGGTGTGTTCGCACGTCGTATGCCGCGTCCGCCGCCGCCCGCGCGTGCCTTTATCAGCACCGGGCATCCTACGCGCGCCGCCTCGACTTCAGCCATCTCGGCGTCGCGGAGCAGGTCGCAGCCGTCGACAACGGGCACTCCAGCGGCTCGCATCGTGCGGCGCGCAGCCTCCTTGTCGCCCATGCGCTCGATGACCTCCGCCGACGGTCCGATGAACTTTATCCCCGCCTGGGTACACTTGCGCACGAACGCCGCGTTCTCGCTCAGCAGTCCGTAGCCCGGATGTATCGCCGCCGCGCCGGTAGCCTTTGCGACGGTTATGATCGCGTCCATGTTGAGATAGCTCTCCGCCGCCGACGCCTTGCCGATGCAGTAAGCCTCGTCCGCCATCGCGACGTGCAGCGCCTCGCGGTCGGCGTCCGAATAGACTCCGACCGTCTGTACGCCCATCTCCTTGCAGGCGCGGATTATGCGCACCGCTATCTCGCCGCGGTTGGCTATCAGTATCTTTGAAAACAGCATCTTATTTCACCAGCGCGAACGAGAACTCGGCGGTGCAGACCACCTCGCCGCCGACCTTAGCCTCGCCGCTGGCAAAGCAGAACGGTCCCTTGCGGCGGGTTATCTCGCCGTGAAGCTCGAGCGTGTCCCCCGGATGCACCGGCTTTTTGAAGCGGACGTTGTTCATGCTGGTGAAGTACGGCGTGACGCCCGCGGTCTCGCCCGCGAGCAGCACGCAGCAGTTCTGCGCCATCATCTCGCAGAGCACAACGCCGGGCACGGTGGGATTGCCGGGGAAGTGTCCCTTGACAAACCACTCCTCGCCGGTGACGTGGTAGCTGCCGACCGCGCTGCCATCCTCCGCAAGCGAGCTCTCGTCCACCAGCAGCATCGGCTCGCGGTGGGGAAGTATCTGCTTTATTTCGTCTCTGTTCATCCAAAGCACCTCACTCTATGCGCATCAGGCACTGATCGAACTCGACCAGCTGCCCGTTTTCCACGCAGATGTCCACGACCTCGCCGTCCGCCTCGGCGGTTATCTCGTTCATCAGCTTCATCGCCTCGATTATGCAGAGCACGTCGCCCTTGTGGACGCGGTCGCCTATCTTGACAAACGGCTCGGCATCCGGCGACGGCGCGGAGTAGAACACTCCCACCATCGGCGAGCGGACGTCGCTCGAGCTTGCCGCCGAGGGCGTGTGCGTCTCGATCGAAACCGTGCTCTCTCCGACTATCGGCATCGACGGTGCTGTCGGCAGCACAGCGGGCTGAACGACGGGAGCGACGACCGCTCCGCGCTCCAGCTCGACGCGCTCCTCACCTTCGCCGAGGCGCACCGCTGTAAGAGAATAGCGCTCCATTATCTCGGCGAGCTTCTGTATCTCGCTTATCCTCACTTCCGCTCCTCCTTCTTAAAGACGAGCACACCGTTGTGACCGCCGAAGCCGAGCGAGTTGGACATCGCCCACTTTCCGTCGAAGGACTGAGCCTTGTTCGGGGTGTAGTCGAGGTCGCAGTCGGGGTCGGGTTCGACGTAGTTTATCGTCGGCGGGATGATGCCGTTTTCGAGCGACAGCGCGCAGACGATAGCCTCGGTCGCGCCCGCCGCGCCGAGCATATGCCCGGTCATCGACTTGGTCGAGCTGATGTGCGCCTTGTACGCGTCCTCGCCGAGCGCCTGCTTTATGCCGAGCGTCTCGGTCTTGTCGTTGAGCGGGGTGGAGGTGCCGTGCGCGTTGATATACAGCCCCTCGCCGACATTCACGCCCGCCTCCTCGCACGCGAGCTTTATCGCGGTGGTTATGCCGGCTGCCTCCGGATCGGGCGCGGTGATGTGATAGGCGTCGCAGGTGTTTCCGTAGCCGCATATCTCGCAGTAGATGTGCGCTCCGCGTGCGATAGCATGCTCGCGCTCCTCGAGAACCAGAATTGCCGCGCCCTCGGCAATGACGAATCCGTCGCGGCGCTTGTCAAACGGCGCGCAGGCGAGAGCGGGGTCGGGGTTCTTGGCAAGAGCCATGCTGTTGCCGAATCCCGCGACCGACAGCGGGGTTATCGACGCCTCGGTGCCGCCGGCGACTATCGCGGTGGAGTAGCCGTGCTTTATCGCGCGGAACGCCTCGCCCACGGTGTGGGTGGACGTCGCGCAGGCGGTGACAACCGGAAGGGTCGCGCCGCGCAGGTTGTATCGCATGGCGACCGTTCCGGCTGCCATGTTCGCTATCATCATCGGTATGACGAACGGCGAGACCTTGCGGGGACCGCCGTCGCGCAGCTTGTAAAGCCCGTCGGTCATCGTCTGGAATCCGCCGATGCCCGAGCCGATGTACGTTCCGATGCGCTCCGGCTCGCACGCGCCGACAATGCCGCTGTCCTTTACCGCCTGCTCGGCGGCAGCGACCGCGAACTGGACGTTCGGGTCGAGGCGGCGTATCTCGGTCGGCTCGAGGTAGAGCGACGGGTCGAAGTCCTTCAGCTCGCCCGCGACCGAGGTCTTGAACTCGGCTGCGTTCAGGCGGGTGAGCGGTCCGATGCCGCTGCGACCGTTCTTCAGCGCGTCCCACATGTCCGCAACGCTGTTTCCGACCGGAGAGACCACGCCGATGCCGGTTATAACTACTCTGTGTGTCATAATTCGGTGATCCTTTCGATGATTTTGAGACTTACATCGCGAGACCGCCGTCGCAGCGTATCACCTCGCCGGTGATGTAGCTTGCGGACGGCGAGCAGAGAAAGAGCGCAAGGTTTGCGATATCCTCGGGGATTCCCAGACGCCCCAGCGGGATGCTCGCCTCGTACTGCGCGCGCACCTCGGGGGTGAGCGCGTCGGTCATCGCGGTCCGGATGAATCCGGGGGCTATCGCGTTGCAGGTGACGTTCCGCGCCGCAAGCTCCTTTGCGACCGACTTGGTGAGTCCTATCAGACCCGCCTTCGCGGCGGAGTAGTTCACCTGACCGATGTTGCCGTTGAGACCCACGACCGAGCTGATGTTGATTATCCGTCCGCTCTTGCGGCCCAGGAAGTTGCGGTAGAGGTTGCGGCAGAAGTTGAACGCGCCTTTGAGGTTGGTGGCGATGACCGCGTCGAAGTTTTCCTCGCTCATGCGTCCGAGCAGTCCGTCGCGGGTGATGCCGGCATTGTTGACGAGGATGTCCACGCCGCCGAACTCCTTTGCCATGCGGTCGCAGAACTCTTTGACCGCCTCGAAACTGGACACGTCGCAGACCATCGCCTCCGCCTGTACGCCGAGCGCGCGGCAGTCGGAAAGCGTCTGTTCGGTGTTCTCCGAAATCACGATGTCGGGGATGAAGATGTTCGCCCCATTCTGCGCGAGCTTCAGCGCTATCTCACGCCCGATGCCGCGCGAACCGCCGGTTACGACGGCGTTAAGTCCTTTAAGCATTGTTATGCCTCCTTGATCAGTTCATCCGCGACGGCGCGTATCTCCTCCGCCGTCTCGCAGCGGAGCATCCTCGCGTCGGGCGCGATGCGGCTTACGAGCCCGCTCAGCACCTTGCCCGGTCCGACCTCGACGAAGGTGTCAAAGCCGTCGGCGGTCATCCGCTCTATCGTCTGCTGCCAGTGGACAGGGTTTTCGACCTGCGTCGCGACAAGCTCGTTAAGGTCGCCCGAGTACGGCGATGCGGTGCGGTTCGCGTAGAGCGGCATCGACGGCTCGACCAGGTCGAAGTCATCGAGCGCGGCGCGAAGTCCGACCGCCGCAGTGTGCATGAGCGGCGAGTGGAAACCTCCGGTCACCGCGAGCGGCACGGCGCGTCCGCCCGCCTCGGTGACGAGCGGCTTCAATGCCTCTATCGCGTCCGACTTGCCCGCGCAGGTGACCTGACCCGGGCAGTTGAAGTTGACCGGATAGGCTCCCGCCTTCTCGCACAGCTCGGACACCTTGTCGTTCGGAAGTTTCAGCACCGCGACCATCGCGCCGGGGTTTGCCTCGGCTGCCGACTGCATAAGCTCGGCGCGGATGCACACAAGCTTTGCTCCGTCGGCGTCGGACAGCGCACCCGAAAACGCGAGCGCGGTTATCTCACCGAGCGAGAAGCCCGCACAGCCTTCGGCGCGTATGCCCAGGCTCTCGAGCGCGCGCGCCGCCGCCAGCTCCGCCATAAACATGCAGGGCTGGGTGTTTATCGTCTTTGAAAGCTCCTCCATGCTGCCGTTAAGGCAGAGTTCGAGCGCGTCCGGACGTATCGTCGAGACCGCGTCGAGTACCGACTTCGCGGCGTCGAACGCGTCAAGTCCCGCGCACATTCCGGGATGCTGCGCGCCCTGTCCGGGAAAGAGAAAGGCTATCTTACCCATGTCGACGCGCTCCCAAGCACCTTCTCCGCACCCTCGCAGAGGTCACGGATTATATCGGCTGCGGGCTCCTCCTTGGTGACCATAGACGCGACCTGTCCGCTGAGGAACATGCCGCCCTTCTCGTCGCCCTCGACCGCCGCGCGGCGCAGCGCTCCCGAGCCGAACTTCTCCAGCTCCTCGTCGCTCATGGTGCTGTACTCGTTTTTGAAATACTCGCGCATATACGCGTTTTTCAGCGCGCGGACCGGATGTCCGAGGCGCTTGCCGGTGACCATCGTGTCGATGTCCTTCGCGGAGAGTATCTTGTTCTTGTAGTTCTGATGGACGGTGCACTCGTTTGCCACGAGGAAGCGCGTTCCGACCTGAACTCCGCACGCGCCGAGCAGGAAGGCAGCCGCCATCTGGCGACCGTCGGCTATTCCGCCCGCCGCGATGACCGGGATGTTCACCGTATCGCAGACCTGCGGCACGAGCGCCATGGTGGTGAGATCGCCGACGTGACCGCCGCTCTCGCCGCCCTCGGCAATCACAGCCGCCGCGCCTCGGCGCTCGACCAGCTTTGCCATGGCGGTGGACGCGACGACCGGTATGACCTTTATGCCTGCCTCGTTCCACATGTCCATATACTTGCCCGGATTGCCCGCGCCGGTGACCACGACCGGGACCTTCTCCTCGGCGCAGACGGCGGCGACTTCGTCGGCAAACGGGCTCATAAGCATCACGTTCACGCCGAACGGCTTGGAGGTACGCTTGCGCAGCTCGGCTATCTGACCGCGAAGCCAGTCGGCGCCGGCGTTCATCGCGGCGATTATGCCGAGACCGCCGCCCTCGCTGACCGCAGCGGCAAGCGAAGCGTCGGCAATCCACGCCATTCCGCCCTGAAAGACGGGGTACTCGATGCCGACAAGCTCACAAATCGGGGTTTTAAGCATGGCTTACTCTCCGAGCTTCGCGTCGATGAGCTCGACAAACTCGCCGAGAGTGGTGGGGTTCGAGTCGGTGTCTATCTCGATGCCGAACTCGTCCTCGCAGCTCATGGTTATCTCGACGACCGACAGCGAATCGAGTCCCAGCTCCTCAAAGGTGGTGGAGGGGGTAAGCTCGATGCCCTCGCCGGCGTCCATGTCATTCAGGATCTTAACTACGCGTTCAAAAGTGCTCATTTTCAAAACTCCTTACAAATTATAGATTAGTTTATGATTAAAAAGGTGATGACCTTTTAACCCCACTTGAAGCAGGCGGCGCCGGAGGTGTACCCTCCGCCGAAGCCCGCGAGCGCGACCCATTCGCCGCTGTGAAGCCGTCCGCTGCGATTGAGGCGGTCGAGCGCTATCGGTATGCAGGCGGAGCTCATGTTGCCCGTCTCGTCGATTATGACCTCCATCTTATCCGGCGCGAGACCGCACTTTCGCGCAGCCGCGTCGAGTATGCGGAGGTTTGCCTGATGCAGCACCGCGTGGTCGAGCGAGCTTACGTCGATGCCCGCCTCCTGAGCGACGTCGATGAGGTCGGCGCTGACCGTGCTGACCGCGAACTTGAACACCTCCTGACCGTTCATGTGCAGGAAGCACTCGGGCTCGGTCTTGTCCGCGCGCCACGGCGAAATTCCGCCGACGTTGGGGGAGTAGAGCGGGTCGGGATTGCCCTTCGCGCCTATCTTTATCGAGCGGAGGGCGCTGCCCCTGCCGAGCACCACCGCACCCGCACCGTCGCCGAAAAGAACGGCGGTCGCGCGGTCGCGCCAGTCGGTAATGCGGGTGAGCAGCTCGCTCGAAACTACCAGCACCTTTTCCACCCGTCCGCGCGCGAAATATCCGTCCGCGACGTCGAGCGCGTAGAGAAAACCGCTGCACGCCGCGTTTATGTCCAGCGCGGGACAGTCGGCGCCGAGCTCGCCCTGCACAACGCACGCAAGCGACGGCGTGATGTAGTCGTGCGTGACGGTGGTGCAGATGATGAGGTCGAGGTCGGAGGGGGAGAGATGCGCCATGTCGAGCGCGTTCTTCGCAGCCTCCACCGCAAGGGATGAGGTCGTCTCGTCGGTCGCGACGTGACGGGTCTTTATGCCGGTGCGAGTGACTATCCACTCGTCGGAGGTGTCAAGGAACTGCGCGAGGTCGTCGTTTGTCACGACCTTCTTCGGAAGCGCGGAGCCGGTGGCGATTATGCTGAAACTCATTTCTTCCTCCCAAAGTTGATACGATAAGATTTTTCTGCAAAATCTATCCAATATATTATAGGGCGGCAGACTGCGGCTGTCAAGTGATTTTACGCAAATTAACGCAAAAGAGGCTCAAAGGAGCCTCTTTTTTACGTTATTTAACAAATAGCAAAAATCGTCGATTATTTGATTTACACGTCGTTTTGCGGGCTTTGCAGATGCTTCACGAGGTGCTCTATCGCCATGCGGTAGCCCTCGAAGCCGAAGCCCGCGAAGGTCTTTACGCACGCCATTCCCGCGTAGCTTATCTGTCTGAACGGCTCGCGCGCGGACACGTCGGAGATGTGGACCTCGACGGCGGGCAGCGCCACCGCCTTGAGAGCGTCGAGTATCGCTACCGACGTGTGGGTGTAGGCGGCGGGGTTTATCACGATGCCGTCGAACTCTCCGAGCGCCGACTGGATCTTGTCCACGATGGCGCCCTCGTGGTTCGACTGGAACAGCTCTACCGAGCAGCCTAACTCCGCCGCGGCGGACTTGACAAGCTCGCAGAGGTCGGCGTAGCTGCTTTTGCCGTAGATGTTCGGTTCGCGAATGCCGAGCATGTTCAGGTTCGGACCGTTAATCACAAGAATTTTCATTCAAATCCCTCACAATTTCGTTTACAGCGCGGCTCAAGATAACATTTCGGACGGTTTTGTCCGCCGCGTCGAGATAGAACGGACGGCGTTCGACCGCCATCTCGCGCAGCCGCTCGGCGCTTGTGGACAGCGGGCGGCCGTCGGTCTCGAGCCGCTCGAGGTCACGCTCGATGAGATAGACGCGGCAGTTGCGGCGCAAGGTTTTGCGGTTCTGCTCGCGCAGCACCGTGCCGCCGCCGGCAGCGATTATCACGCCGCGCTCGAGGCAGGCGCGCTCCAGCTCGGCGCTCTCACGGTCGCGGAAGCCGGGCTCGCCCTCCCGCTCGAAAATGTCGGGTATAGACATGCCCGCCGTCTCGACGATGCGCTCGTCGAGGTCTATGACCTTGCGTCCCAACGCTTTCGACAGCTCGACGGCTATCGTCGACTTGCCGCAGCCGGGCATTCCGACCAGCGCGACGTTCTGCATGTCGCGGAGCAGCCTGCGGTAGACCTCGTCTATGCTCCGTTCGTTCGGCGCGCCGAAAATCTCGCGAGCCTTCGCCGCCTGCGCGACCAGCATGTACAGCCCGCCGACCGCCGTCGCGCCGAGCTTTCGGGCGTTGAGCACCAGCTCCGGTCGGAGGGGATTGTATATCGCGTCGAGCACGAATTTGACGCTCGGGAACACCGACAGGTCGAGCGGCGACGCGGTCTCTTTCGGGTACATCCCGACAGGCGTCGCGTTTACGACTATCTCCGCGTCGGCGTGACGAGCGAGCGCGTCGTCGTAGCTTATCTCGTCGTCGGCGGAGGGGTGGCGGCTGACGGCGTACACCTCGCGCGCACCCTCGTCGCGAGCCACACACCTTGCGGTGAGCGACGCGCCTCCGCTGCCGAGCACGAGCACCTTCCGGTCACGGAAATCGCATCCGGCGCGGCGCGCAAGCCCGAGAAAGCCGTAGTAGTCGGTGTTGTCGCCGAAAATCGAGCCGTCGGCGCGGCGGACGAGCGTGTTGACGCAGCCGACCTTCGTCGCCGCGTCGCCGAGCTCGGCGCAGTAGGGCAGGACGGCGCGCTTGTAGGGTATGGTGACGTTCAGTCCGTCCCAATCGCCGCGCGTCAGAAAGTCGCCGACTTTGTCCTCGGGAAGCTCTTTTAGAAAGTATTCGCCGCCGAAAAGTTCATGGATTATCTTCGAGTAGCTGTGACCGAGCGGACAGCCGATGAGTCCGAGACGCATGCTACGCCTCCGTGTACGCGCCGAGGAAGCGGAACTGCTCGGTGAGCGTCTCCAACTCGGCGACGAGCGACCGCACCTGCGGGTCAAGCAGATCTGCCTCCATGTCGAAGTAGAAGCGGAACTCGAAGTCGCGCCCGGGTATCGGACGGCTCTCCAGCTTGGTGAGGTTCAGCCCGAGTGCCGCGAATCGGCTTATCAGCGAATGCAGGGAGCCGGGCGTGTGCGGCAGCGTGCAGACGAAGCTTATCTTGGACGCGCCGGGGTAGACGCGCAGCTCGGGCGCGATGCAGATGAATCGGGTGAAGTTCGCGCCCGCGTCCTGTATGTCCTCGCCGACCACCTCGAGGTCGTAGAGCTCGGCGCAGGACTTGGAGGCGACGGCGGCAATGTCGCTGCGCTCCGACTCGGCGACCAGTTTTGCGGCGACGGCGGTGTTCTCGACCGCGTGGGTCGCAAATCCCTTGCCGTCCAGGTATTTCGCACACTGACCGAGCGCCTGCTCGTGCGAGTAGACCTCCTTGATGCCCTTCATCGACGTGCCGCGGCGCGCGAGCAGGGCGTGCGATATTTTGAGCTTCATCGACTTGACTATCGAGAAGTTGTGCTCGAGCATCAGGTCGTAGACCTCGCCGACCGTGCCGTGTGTCGAATTTTCGGCGGGAAGTACGCCGAACTGGCAGAGTCCACTCTCGACGGCGGCAAACACCGCGTCAAAGTTCTTGAAAAAGAGTATGTCCGCGTCGGGGAACATCTTCAGGCACGCCTCCTGCGAGTACGCGCCCTCCACGCCCTGGCAGGCTATCCGACCGCCGCGCGGCATCGGACGCTGCTGCATCGCCGCGTCGAGCGCTCCGAGGGTATCGCTGCCCGCGCCGCTGAGACGCGCCTGGTATGTGCGGCTGAGGCTCATCAGGGTGGTAAAGAGCACACGGGCGTAGCTGCCCAGCTCCTCGCCGCCCTCCGCTCCGACACGTGCGAGTATCTCGCGCTCGCGGGCGGGGTGGTAGAGCGCAAGTCCCTGCTCGCGCTTGACCTCCGCGATGTCGGCGACCACCTTCATTCGCTCGAAAAACGCGTCGAGCAGTCGCTTGTCTATGCCGTCAAGTGATTTGCGAAGTTCATCGAGTTCCATTTTTCATGCCCTCCGTAGCTAAAATAAAGTCTAAAAGTACGCAAGCCGCCGTCGCTTCGACGCAGGGCACCGCTCGCGGTACGATACATGGGTCGTGCCGTCCGGGGATAGTGAGTTCGACCTCTTTGCCGGTGGCGAGGTCGACCGAGCGCTGGGGCTTCGCTATCGACGGCGTGGGTTTGAAGCCGACGCGGAATATCAGCGGAGCACCGGTGGTCATTCCGCCGAGCACGCCGCCCGCGTGGTTTGTCGCGACGCCGACTTTGCCGTCGCGCAGGACGTATCCGTCGTTGTGCTGCGAGCCGCGCATCGAGCACGCCGCAAAGCCGTCGCCGAACTCGATGCCGCGCACCGCGCCGATGCCGAAGATGGTGGACGACAGCCGGTTTTCGATGCCGTCGTAGAGCGGCTCGCCAAGCCCGACCGGAAGTCCTATCACCGCGCACTCGACCGCGCCGCCGACGCTGTCGCAGTCGATGCGGGCGGCTTCGATGGCGTCGCGCATACTCGCACCCGCGGTCTCGTCGAGCGTCGGAAACTCGCGCACCGCCGCAAGCTCCAGCTCCTCGCGGGTGACGGCGAGCGGGTCATAGCGGCGGTCGTGGATGCCGGCTATCGAGTCGATGTGCGCGCCGACGAAGATGCCCCGCCGCGCGAGCAGTTGCTTTGCGATGCCCCCGACCGCGCAGAGGGGAGCGGTGAGCCGTCCGGAGAAGTGCCCGCCGCCGCTCAGGTCGACCGCGCCGCGATACTTCACCGTTGCGGGGTAGTCGGCGTGCGAGGGACGGGGGATGTTCGACAGGGTCGAGTAGTCCGCGGGGCGCGCGTTTTTGTTTTCGATGATAAACGCGAGGGGCGCGCCGGTGAGCGTGTCGCCGCGAAACCCGCTCAGGAACTTCGGCTCGTCCGCCTCCTTTCGCGCGGTGGAGAAGGACTTGCCGCCCGCGCGGCGCTGCATGAATCGGTTCAGCGCGTCGAGGTCGACCGCCTCGCCGCAGGGGAAGCCGTCGACCACCGCGCCGATCGCCGCGCCGTGCGATTCACCGAAAATCTGCACTTTCAGTAACTTTCCGAATTCAGAGGACATCGAAAACACCTCCAAGTGACCTGAAATCGTCAAAAAACGCGGGATAACTCTTGTCTACCGCCTCCGCGCCGCGGATAACCGTCTCGCCGTGGGCAAATGTCGCCGCGATCGCCGTCGCCATCACGATGCGATGGTCGTTCGCGCCGTCTACCGAGCCGCCGACGAGTGCCGCGGGGGTGACGAGCAGTCCGTCGAGGCGCTCCTCGCAGCTGCCGCCCATCGCGCGGATGACCGCCGCCGTCGCCGCTATGCGGTCGCTCTCCTTGAGACGCAGCCGCGCGCCGCCGACAAACTCGGTCGGGCTTTCCGCGCCGCACGCCGCAAGCGCCAGAGCGGGAAAGAGGTCGGGGCATCCGCTGACGTCGACCCTGCCGCCGAGCGTCGAAAAGAGGGTCGCCGCCGCGCGGTCGGGCTGTGCCGAGTCGCCGTCGACACCGAGAATTTCGACCGCGCCGCCGAGCGCGTTTGCCTCGAAAAAGAACGCCGCCGCCGACCAGTCGCCCTCCACCGCGAGCGCGTCGGGGGTGCGAAGGCTGCCCGATACATTAAATGTGTCGCCGCGCCGCTCGACCGATACGCCGAACTTCGCGAGCGTGCGGACGGTCATGTCGACATATCCCGCGCTCTCCAGCTTTGATGTGAGCGACACGCTGCCGCCGCCGAGACGCGCGAGCGCCATCAACATTCCGGTGATGAACTGCGAGCTTATGTCGCCGGGGAACGCATAGTCGCCGACCGCGAGCCTACCGTTTATTTCGAGCGGGAGACGGTCGGAGGAGAGGGCACAGCCGCCGGCTTTCAGCGCGTCGACGAGCGGTCCGAGCGGACGGTCGCCAAGCCGTCCCGCGCCGACAAACCTCGCGCCCGCGCCGAGCGAAGCCGCGACCGGAAGCATGAAGCGAAGCGTCGAGCCGCTCTCGCCGCAGTCGAGCGTGCTGCTGTCGGGGACGGCGCTCACCGGCTCGACCGCAAAGCCGCCGTCGACACGTGAAACGCTTGCGCCGAGCGCGTTCAGGCAGCCCGCCGTTGCGTCGATGTCGCGGTTCGTCTCGGCGCATCCGACAAAGGTCGGACGGTCGGCGAGCGCGGCGAGGATGAGCGCGCGGTGAGCATCCGACTTGGACGCGGGCACGGTCACGCTGCCGCTAAGAGGGTGTGGGGATATGCGTATATCCATTTTGCCTCCGAAAGTTTGGATTTTAGGCTATTGTATCACAAATCGAGCGCAATGTCGAGCATACGCGATATATCCTCGACCGGCGTGCGCTCTATCGTAACCTCGCCGATACGGACGGGCAGGATGAAGTCGACGCTGCCGCCGGCGCGCTTCTTGTCGCTGAGCATAGCGTCGACAAGCGCCGCGCGCTTCAGGTCGGTGGTGGTGGGAAGCCCGCAGCTCGCGACGCCCGAAACGATCGCGGCGCAGTCGGCGTCAGAGAGCTTTCCCATCGCGCGAGCCGCGCGGGAAGCCATGCACACGCCCGCCGCGACCGCGTGACCGTGCGAGACCTCGAAATTCGAGCACTTCTCAATCGCGTGACCGAAGGTGTGCCCGAGGTTCAAAATCTTGCGAACGCCGTTCTCGTGAGCGTCCTCGGCGACCACCGCCGCCTTGATGCGCACGTTCTCGGCGATAGTCTCCGGCTCGCACGCGTGACCGCTCGCAACGCTGTCGAACAGCTTGCGGCTGCGCAGGATGCCGTGCTTGAGCGCCTCCGCGACGCCGTCGGCTATGCGGTAGTCGTCCAGCGTCTTCAGCGTGTCCGCGTCCATTATCACGGCGGACGGCTGGTGGAACGCGCCCGCAAGGTTCTTGCCCGCCGCGAGGTTTATCGCCGTCTTGCCGCCGACCGAGCTGTCCACCGCGGCGACAAGCGTGGTCGGCACCTGCACGCAGCGCACGCCGCGCATATATGCCGCCGCCGCGAAACCGGCCACATCGCCGACGATGCCGCCTCCGAGCGCGACGACCACGCTTTTGCGGGTCAGGTGCGCGGCAGCCATCGCCTCGAGGATTCGACCGAGCGAGTCGAGCGACTTGTGCTCCTCGCCGCCGTCAAAGACGATGCGGACGCACGGCGCGACAGGGCGCAGCGCCGCCTCCGCGCGGTCGCCGAACAGAGCGTCGGTGGTGCGGTCGCCGACTATCGCGAACATATCGGGCGTGCCGCCGCGCAGGGGGATGAAGTCGGCGAGGCGGTCGAGAAGCCCGCGCCCGACGTGTACGTCGTAGCCGCTGTCGGCGACCGTCGCGTCGATGGGGTCGGCTGCGACATGGACGGTTATGACCTCAATCACGCTCGCTCTCCTCCTTCATCCGAACGCCGTTTTCGAGCAGCGCGGTGAGCGCCGCCGCGTCGTCGTTCGATATTGCCTTTTCAAAGGCGCACAGCCGCTCGATGAGCCCGTGCAGCTCGCTAACTAGCGCGTCCTTGTTCTCCAAAAACAGCTCGCACCACATGTCCGGTTTGAGCCGCGCGACGCGAGTGAGGTCGCGGAAGCTGCCCGCCGAGAATCCCGAGTGGACGAGCGCCGCGTCGCTCTGTACATATGCGTTGGACACGACGTGGCAGAGCTGCGACGTGTACGCAATCTCGCGGTCGTGTATCGCGACGGTCGAGCGCTGTATTTTCCTAAATCCGAGCGATTTGAAGAACTTTTCGACATCGGAAAGCAGATTTTCGGGGCAGTTGTCGGGGGGTACGAGCACCATCGACGCGCTGTCAAACAGGTCGGCTTTTGACGCCGCGAAACCGCTCAGCTCGCGACCCGCCATCGGATGACCGCCGATGAAGGTGAAACCGTGCTCCGCCGCAAGCCGAAAACCGGTGGGGCAGACCGCGCCCTTCACGCCGCAGAGGTCGACGACCGTCGCGCCCGCGCGGACAAGCGCCGCGTTCTGTTCGAGATACTCGCAGGTCGCCTTGGGATAGAGCGCGACGAGCAGCAGGTCGCAGGAGGGGAGGGACGACGCGTCAAGCCTGCCGACGATGAGATGTTCGCCCTCGGCGGCGCGCATGACCTCATCAGAGCGGTCGAAGGCGAGGACGGTGTGACCGCCCGCTCGGGCGATCGCGCGCGCCATGCTGCCTCCGATAAGCCCGAGCCCGACTATGCCGATATTCACGCGGTCACCTCGCGCTTGTACGCGAACGGACGGAGCGCGTCGATGCCGACCATCAGCTTTGCGAAGGCTTCGGGAGTGAGCGACTGAGGACCGTCGCAGAGCGCGTGCGCGGGGTCGTTGTGGACCTCGATAATAAGTCCGTCCGCGCCCGCCGCGACTGCCGCCATAGCGGTCGGCGCGACTAGCTTGGACTTGCCGGTGGAGTGCGACGGGTCGATGATTATCGGCAGGTGGCTCAGCTCCTTGAGCGACGGTATCGCGCTGATGTCCAGCGTGTTGCGGGTGTATGTCTCAAAGGTGCGGATGCCGCGCTCGCAGAGGATGACCTGCTCGTTGCCGCCCGCCATGATGTACTCGGCGGACATGAGCAGCTCCTCGAGCGTCGAGCTGAGTCCGCGCTTGAGAAGTATCGGCTTGTTGGTGTGACCGAGCGCCTTGAGCAGCTCGAAGTTCTGCATGTTGCGCGCTCCGACCTGTATCACGTCCACCTCGTCGAACAGGTCGAGCTGGGACAGATCCATTATCTCGGTGACTATCGGAAGCCCGGTCTCCTTCTTTGCCTCGAGCAGCAGGCGTATGCCCTCGTCGCGCAGTCCCTGGAACGAGTAGGGGGAGGTGCGAGGCTTGAACGCGCCGCCGCGGAGCATGGTCGCGCCCGCCTTCTTGACCTCGCGGGCGACAAGGCATATCTGCTCCTCGCTCTCGACCGAGCAGGGACCCGCTATCACCTGGAAGTTGCCGCCGCCGACCTTCACGCCGCCGCAGTCTATCACCGAGTCGTTCGGGTGGAACTTGCGGTTTGCGTTCTTGTACGGCTCCTGAAGGCGCACGACGTCGTCGACGATGTCCAGCGCGCGTATCATGTCGATGTCCAGCGTCGACGTGTCGCCGATGAGACCGACTATCTTGTGGTACTCGCCCTGATTGACGTGCACCGTCATTCCGCGCTCGTTAAGCCAGGAGAGGAACGCGTCCAGCTGCTTCTGTTCGGGGTTGGGCTTGAGCATTACAATCATTTTTACTGCCTCCAAAAGATTTATTGGCAAACAAAAAATCCCGCGGCTTCTGCCGTGGGATTTTGGTTTGCGGTTTCGTGCCTCTACTTATGCGCGCGCCGCCGAATCTTCCACAGCAGAAAAAGCCTTACCGTAATAATAGTAGGTAAAGCTAAAGCTAAAGTAGAAGTATTCGGTTTTTGCCGTGAACTGCTGCATCGGTAAAGACCTCGTTTCAAAAGTGCTTGCTAAAAGTATACGACAGCGTCGGTGGTTTGTAAAGCGAAAAAATCGCGCCGACGCGGATTTTGTGCAAATATGACGAATGATTGCGCGATAACACCGTGGCGGTTTGTGGAAAATATCAGGCGGGCTGTGCCGATGCCTGAGCTTCCGCCTGCGCCTTGGCAAGCGGGTTTATCTTCTTCTTTTTCAGCCAGACATAGCAGCCGAAGTGTATCGAGGCGGTTATCACCCAGGACACGGTGTAGCTCAGATAGAGCACCGGCAGGGTGTGGAACTGCGGCATCTGGAAGATGGTGAATATCCAGACGATGCGCACGCCGCACACGCCGATTATCGAGACTATCATCGGCACGAGCGAGTAGCCGCTGCCGCGCAGCGAGCCGACCATGACGTCCATTATGCCGCAGAGCAGGTAGGGCGCGCAGAGGAACGCGAGTCGCTGCACGCCGTAGTCGATGACGAGCGACGACGCTGCGTATGAGTAGATACTCTGCGCGGAGGTCGCGAGCGCCGCGGCTATCGACGCGGGATCGCTCATGCTGCCGAGCACGATGTCGAGCGACGGCTTGGACGAGTATATCGACACGAGCGGCCGTCCCGCGAGGAAGACGCCCACGCCGAACACGCCGCCGACCGCGCAGACAAGGAAGATGCAGGTCGCGAGTATCTTGTTGATACGCTCATACTTTGCCGCGCCGAGGTTCTGGCTGGTGAAGCTGAGAGCCGCCTGGTAGAACGCGTTCATCGCGACATAGACGAAGCCCTCGAGGTTCGCGCCCGCGCTCGAGCCTGCCATAGCGACCGAGCCGAACGAGTTTATCGACGACTGTATGAGCACGTTGGAGATGGAGAACACCGTGCCCTGCATTCCGGCGGGAAGTCCGATGCGCACGAGCTGAAAGAGCATCTTCGCGTGGATGCGCAGCCTGCGAAGTATCACGCGGTACGGTCCGTCGGTGCGGAGAAGGCAGAGGAACACGAGTGCCGCCGAGACATACTGCGAGATGATTGTCGCGAGTGCGACGCCGGCGACGTCCATCTTGAACACGATGACGAACAGGAGGTTGAGCAGCACGTTGAGCACGCCCGCGATGGTGAGGAAGTAGAGCGGACGCTTGGTGTCCCCGACCGCGCGGAGTATCGCCGAGCCGAAGTTGTAGAACATGTTCGCGGGCATTCCGCAGAAGAATATCTTGACGTAGAGCGCGCTGAGGTCGATGACGTTTTCCGGCGAGTCCATCAGCTCGAGCAGCGGACGCGCGAGGAAGTTTCCGACGAAGATGAGCAGCACGCCGAGCGCGAGGCTTGCCGCCACCGACGTGTGCACCGCCTGGCTGAGCAGGTCGTAGTCCTTAGAGCCGTAGTACCGCGCGACGAGCACGTTCGTGCCTATCGACAGACCCATGAAAAGGTTGACGATGAGCGCGTTGAGCGAGCCGACCGAGCCGACCGCCGCAAGCGATGTATCGCCCGCGTAGCGCCCGACGACGATGACGTCCGCCGCGTTGAACAGCAGCTGAAGTATGGACGACAGAGCAAGGGGTATCGCAAAGTGGATTATCTTGCTCATAAGCGGACCATTGCACATATCGATCTCGTAAACCCCGGATTTGCGACCGGTACGGAACACGGCTACCACTCCTTATCAAAGAATCGGACAGCGTACATTCTAACATTGAACCGGACGAAATGCAAGTGGCGAAATAGACAACTCTTGTCGATTATTAGTTGGGTTTTGCGTCTGATTTTCTTGACTTTTATCGGCGCAGACGATAGAATGTATATGACGGAAAAATACAATTAAGGAGGATATTTCCGAGATGAGCGAAAAGTTTGTAGTCGTCAGGAATGAAAACGGTCCCGAGCTTGCGTACAGCCCCGATTCCGGCGTGAAGATAATCGAGAAGGACGGGCTGAAGTTCAAAGACCTCGCGAAGACCGGCGAGCTGCTGCCCTATGAGGACTGGCGGCTTTCGGCGGAGGAGCGCGCGAAGGATCTGGCGAGCCGCCTTACGGTCGAGCAGATAGCGGGACTTATGCTCTACTCGCCGCACCAGATGGTTCCGCCGATGCCGGTGGGACCGTTCCCGGGCACGTTCGGCGGGAAGTCGATGCAGGAGGCGGGCGCGAACTCGTGGGACATAACCGACCAGCAGAAGAAATTCCTCACCGAGGACAACATCCGCCACGTCCTCGCGACCCGTTTCGAGTCGACCGAGGTCGCGGCGAAGTGGAACAACGAGATGCAGGCGCTCTGCGAGGCGCAGCCGCTCGGACTTCCGGTGAACACGTCGAGCGACCCGCGCCACGGTGCATCGCTCACCGACGCGGAGTACAAGATAGGCAACGGCGGCAGCACCTCCAAGTGGCCGGACGGTCTCGGAATGTCGGCGACCTTTGACCCGAAGCTGTGCAGGCGGTTCGGTGAGGTCGCGTCGAAGGAGTACCGCGCACTGGGCATCGCGACCGCGCTTTCGCCGCAGATAGACCTCGCGACCGAGCCGCGCTGGATGCGCTTCGGCGACACCTTCGGCGAGCACGCGGCGCTGTCGGCGGACATGGCTCGCGCCTACTGCGACGGCTTCCAGACCACCGAGGGCGAGACCGACGGCTGGGGTAAGGACAGCGTAAACGCGATGGCGAAGCACTGGCCAGGCGGCGGCGCTCAGGAGGGCGGTCGCGACGCGCACTACGCGTGGGGCAAGTTCGCGGTCTATCCGGGTGGCAACTTTGACGAGCACCTCAAGCCGTTTACCGAGGGCGCGTTCAAGCTGGACGGTCCGACCGGCAAGGCTGCCGCGATAATGCCCTACTACTCGGTGCTGTGGGATCAGGATAAGAAGCACGGCGAGAACGTGGGCAACTCGTACAGTGAGTATATGATAAAGGACCTGCTGCGCGACAAGTTTGGCTACGACGGCGTTGTCTGCACCGACTGGGGCATCACCGGACCTCACGGCGAGGGCGTCGAGGGCTTCAACAGCCGCTGCTGGGGCGTCGAGCATCTCAGCGAGGTCGAGCAGCACCTCAAGATAATAATGAACGGCGTCGACCAGTTCGGAGGAAACGCCGCCGCCGGTCCGGTCATCGAGGCGTACAAGATGGGCTGCGAGAAGTACGGCGAGGCGGTCATGCGCAAGCGCTTTGAGGAATCGGCGGTGCGCCTGCTGAAGAACAGCTTCCGCTGCGGACTGTTCGAGAACCCGTATCTCGACCCGAGCGAGAGCGCGAAGGTGGTCGGAAGCGAGCGGTTCTGCGAGGAGGGATACTCGGCACAGCTCAAGTCGGTCATCATGCTCAAGAACAAGCAGTCGGCGCTGCCGCTGAAGAAGGGCGTCAAGGTCTATGTCCCGAGCCGTCACATCGACTCGACGCTCGGATTTATGAGATTCCCCGAGAAGCCGCGCGACTTCGATCCGGTGCCGCGTAGCCTGCTCGAGAAGTACTTCACCGTTGTGGACACACCGGAGGAGGCGGATGTCGGACTGGTGTTCATCGAGACGCCGATAACCAATCCGTACGACGCAAACGACCTGAAGAACGGCGGCAACGGCTACTTCCCGGTGAGCCTACAGTACCGCCCCTACACCGCCGTAAACGCGCGCGAGCACTCGATAGCGCAGGGCGATCCCTACGAGAAGGAGAACCCCGACCGCGGCTACAAGGGCAAGACGACCGTCGCCGCAAACGAGCGCGACCTCGACAACATACTCGAGACTAAGAAGCGGATGGGCGAAAAGCCGGTCGTGGTCATCGGTGAGATGAACAAGCCGATAGTGCCCGCCGAGTTTGAGAAGAGCGCCGACGCGATACTGATGCACTTCGGCGTTCAGGCGCAGGCGGTGATGGACATTCTGGTCGGAAACGCCGAGCCGAGCGCGCTGCTGCCCGTCCAGATGCCGCGAGACATGGAGACGGTGGAGACGAACCTCGAGGACGTGCCCTTCGACGTGATACCGTACACCGACGAGTGCGGCAGCACCTACGACTTCGGCTTCGGCATGAACTGGTCGGGCAAGATTTCCGACGAGCGCACCGCCAAGTACAAAAGGACGCGGTAAGGTGAGGACACTCTACGTATCCGACCTGGACGGAACGCTGCTTAGAAGCGACGAGCGCACGTCCGACTACACGAACGAAGTGATAAACCGCCTGGTCGCGCAGGGGATGATATTCTCCTACGCGACCGCGCGGTCGTTTCAGACGTCGCACAAGGTGACAGCAGGCTTAAACGCGAACTTTCCGCTGATAATCTACAACGGCGCGATGATCATGGACAACCGAAGCGGCGAGTTTTTGCTGAAAAACACATTCGGCACGGAGGGCGAGTCGATAGCGCGCGACCTCATCGCGCACGACGTCTACCCGATCGTCTACGGATTTGTGGACGGCGTCGAGAAGTTTTCGTACATCCCGCAGCGCTGTACCGAGGCGGTGAAGACGTTTCTGGAAACCAGGAAGGGCGACCGCCGCGAACGGCAGGTGCTCGATGCGGACAGCCTGCTTGAGGGCGAGCTGTTCTACTTCACCTGCATGGACGCGAAGAAGAAGCTCGAACCGCTTTTTGAGAAGTACCGCGAGCGGTATCACTGTGTGTTTCAGCAGGACTACTACAGGCACTGTCACTGGCTTGAGATAATGCCGCGGGCCGCGTCGAAGGCGAACGCCATCGCACAGCTTAAAGAGCGTCTCGGCTGCGAGAAGCTGGTGGTGTTCGGCGACGGGCTGAACGACGTCGACATGTTCGAGGCAGCCGACGAGGCGTACGCCGTGGAAAACGCGGCGGACGAGCTGAAGCGCATAGCGACGGCGGTCATCGACAGCAATAACCGCGACGGCGTGGCGAAGTGGCTTGAGAAATTCGCGGTGTTCGGAGAGTAGGAAAACAGGACGAAAAAACGGTGTGACCGCGTGTCACACCGTTTTTGTCTCGCTTTACAGCTTCTGCGGCTGTTCGCGCTCTATGCGGCGCAGTATCCGCGCAAGCACGAACACCGAGGCTATCGACAGTATCAGCTCGGCACAGAACTGCGACCACGCGAGTCCGTAGAGCGGGAACAGGCGGTCGAGCAGGATGATGAACGGTATCTCAAGTACTATCTTTCGCAGCACCGCAAAGAGCAGCGACTTTGAGCCGAGTCCGCACGCCTGGAACACGCCCACCGCGATGAAGTCGACGCAGAGGAAGGGCAGCGCGAGCGACAGCCCGACGAGGAACTTCGAGCCGTAGTCGACGACAGTCGGGTCGGGCATGAAGATGGCGATGAAGCTGCGCGAGAACACGATGTAGAGCACCGTCAGCGCGGTAAGGAAGGCGAGCGCTATCTTCATCGTAAAGAACAGCGTCTTCTTCAGACGGTCGGGGTTGTTCGCCGCGTAGTTGTAGCTTATCAGCGGCATTATGCCCTGCGACAGTCCGAGCGCTATCTGGAACGGGATGTTGTGCAGCTTGTACGCGACGCCCATCGCCGCGACCGCGCTGGTATTGTACGCGGCGGTCAGATTGTTGAGCAGGGTCATGCCGGTCACGTTCAGCAGGTTCTGTATCGACGCGGGGATGCCCACGCCGAACACGCCGGTGACGATATTCTTTCGGAAGCCGAACATCTTCGGGCTTATGCAGACGTAGGTGTGTCCGCGCTTGACAAACAGCAGCACGAAGAAGTAGAGGCACGCCGCGCAGTTCGAGATGAAGGTCGCGAATCCCGCGCCGCTCGCGCCCATGTTCAGTCCCCACGGCAGAATGAATATCGGGTCGAGGATGATGTTCAGCAGACAGCCGCTCATCGTGCCCAGGCTTGAGTGCAGCGACGCGCCCTCCGCGCGGACGAGGTATGCCAGCACGACGTTCAGCATCGCGGGCGCGGCGCCGAGGGTGGTCGTCCAGAACAGATACTGCGTCGTCGGCTCAAGCGTGTCGACATCCGAGCCGAGCACACCCAGGAGCGGCACGCGGAACGCCGTATATCCGAGCGAAAACAGCACCCCGCAGATAAGCGTGCAGTAAAAACCGAACGCCGAGCTGCGTCGCACCGTGTCGTAATCCCTGCGTCCGAGCGCGCGGCTCATCATCGACGAGCTGCCCACTCCGAACAGGTTGTTGACCGCGTTGAACGCGAGCAGCACCGGCGCGGCAAGCGTCACCGCCGCGGTCTGAGCGGAATTGTTAAGCATGCCGACGAAGTAGGTGTCGGCGAGGTTATAGAGCACCATCACAAGCGAGCTCAGAACGGTGGGTATTCCGAGGGTCATCACCGCCTTGGGTATGCTTGTGCGTTCAAACAGTTCTGTTTTGCCGGTATCTTCCATCTTCGGGGTTCCTTTCGCTGACTTTGCTCACAAGCGATATTATAGAGCAAAACGGAAGAAATTGCAAGCCTACTCGGGCTGCGCGCTAGGCTGTGTGTCGGCGGGTATCTGGCGTCCCTCATGGTCGAGCGTGAACTCGCCCTGATAGATAAGCTCGCTTACCGGCATGAGCGTGTAGCCGTCCGCCTGAAGCGATTCGATTATTCCCGGCAGCGCCTCGGGCGTGTGCAGCGCGGCGTTGTGGAACAGGATTATCGAGCCGGGCTTCACTCGGTCGAGCACCCGCTTGGTTATCTCCGGCGCGGACAGCTCCTTCCAGTCAAGGCTGTCCCCGATGGCAGCGGTTGGAAAGGGGGTGGGGGGAGCCGGTCAGTCCTCCGACTTGATGAGAAAGTGCAGGGCGGGAAGCTCGCCGTCAAGGACAAACTCCACTCCGTTTTCCGTTGCGACTCCGGGCAGCTCCTTTAGCACATTTCCGTAGACATCCAGAGCATAAAGCCTTGACGTCCGCGCCTTGACGGTGAGAACACCCTCGACCGTGTCGGCATAGAGTTTTCCCCGCATGGAGACGGCTGTGAAAGGAATGCCGGGGATCAGCTCGGTCGGGGTGCAGACAGTTTCACTCATGCCGCTCTCACCCAGTGCGGTGAGCAGGAATTCGCCGTTCCCCTTTGGCAGCAGGGCGAGGGAGATCCTGTCGTTTTTCACGGACAGGGAGATTTTTTCCGTGAGCGCGGTGGTTTTTTCAGGTTTCCCGCTGAAGTAGGCGCAGCGGTCGGCACAAATGAAAAAGGCGGAATTTTGCGGATCGAAGACAAGCTCTCCCGTTTCGGAGACGAGCTTTCCGTCCACATACCCCGTGCCCTTGGGAAGAACGCCCCACTTCTGCATCGCGCCGGTCAACAGTTCCGCGAAACGGCGGTAGTCCCCCGTGCCGGAGACCGCGGCGATGTCGTCAAAGACAAGCGCCTGCTCGCCAAAGTGAACGCCCGAATCTATCTCCGCGGTGTTCTTGGAGGAAGCTGCCAGGCGATATTCGTTTGTCGTCCTGCGCAGGGCGTCTCCGTAGGGGGACCAGGCGTAGCACACCGAATGCTTTGCCTGCCGCAGGTCGCCGCTGTTCACAAATCCGGCGTTTATCGCCACGTCTGCCGCGCCACGATAGCTGTCGCCGTCGCTCATAAAGGCGTTTCGCAGGGAAGTTATATAGGGCAGGAAAGTGTTCGGCATACTGTGGAGGGGCGGCAGGGTCAGCAAATCGTTGAGGGTATGGACGACTTCGACCCGATGGGACGCGGGCGCGACCAGACCTTTCAGAAAGACGGTGGCGAGGAATCCCCATTGACATATGACCGCGGGGTCGTTATACACGTCGAAGATGTTCAAAATCTCGTCGGCGGGCTGATCGTCCCAGTGCTCGGAGGTGTGGTGACAGTAGAGGATAAGACCGTCCCAGTCGTTCAGGCAGGCATAGGCAGCCGTCTGCACAAAGACGGTGGAGTGGAAAGGATGCTCGCCGTATTCGTTCCACTCGCTTAGGACAAAGGGCTTGCCCTCCACCGCCGCGACCGATGCAAGGCTTATGAGGCTTGTGCGTGCGGCTCCGAACCCCCGCTGCATGGTGAGCGGATCCATACTTACATATTCCTGCAAGCCGCCCACGATGTAGTTGTTGTCCTGCACAGGGAGAATGGGGTGGTTGAAATAGCTGTTGTTCTCCATCAGATCGCCGTCGATGTGACCGTACACATCCGCCGCGCCGCCAAGCAGATTGCTTGTGACGATGGGTACTTTTACTCCTAGTCCACGGAGGAAGTCCTTCATCTCCCGATAGAACCTGCGGTTTGTCTCGATGCCGAACTCCATATAGTCGGCGTACCGTGCGGGATTGCTTTCCACAGCCCAGTCTCCCAGCGGATCGTTCACCGGCTGAAGAAAGCTGCCCTCGGCGATTCGCACCGTGCCGGCCTCGGGGTCTTCGTCGTCTCCCAGAGCGCAGACACCTTCGAATGTCCATGCGGTTTTCAGGGCTTCCCGACTGCCGTATTTGGCAAGCAAGAAATGTCCAAACTTTCTTTGCAGCTCCAGACGGTAGGGCTTGATGTTTTCCAGATCCTTGATGTCCGCTGTGCCTTTTATCGCCGAATCCTCGTTGTTTATCTGCACCGTCATCACCGCCGGATCATCCAACAGTCGCAGTCCGGTGTAGGGATTCACATGGCAGAGCAGCGCTTCGGCGTATTCCTTTTGCAGCTCGACCATTCGGCGGTTTATCATGGTGTAGCATTTCACGCAGGATCCCGGCTCTCCCGGGTAGTCAAGCTCGTCCCCCTGCAAAAAGGCTCGCGCGACTATCAGGTCGATGTGCAGGTAGATGCCCTTTTCCCTGAGCTTTGCGACAAAGTAGTCGAAGCGGTCAAGCCCCTCCGGATGAAACTTCCTTGTTGTGCCGCTGTCATAGTCAAGAAGCGGAGCCTCGCGGCAGGAGGACCAGCTTCCCGGCTCGTCTCCGATGGGCGCGTCCGCTGCGTGAAGGCGGATCACGTTCACCCCCATGCTTGCGAAGCGCTCAGCCAGCTTTTCTGCCGTTTCGTGATCGGGAGTGTTGGAGCGGGCGGGCAGGTTGAAGCCGATAAACCGCACTCTCTCTCCGTTTTCAAAGTAGAAATGTCCGTTTTTTGCGGTGACAAAGCCGTGCTTTCCCGCCGGAGCGTCAAGCAGATGGGAAAAGTTAAGCGCGCCGGTGTTGGGGACAGCCTTGTGAATTGAGATGTTCTGTTTCATCGAGATTCTCCTCTCTTTTTTGCCTGTTTCTTTGCGGCTTTCTCAAGATACTTCCGATTTTCCGTTTCAAAGTCCAGACCTTTTCTGGCACATCTGGCTTTCAAATCGGCGATGCGGTTTTCCTCCTGCTCCCGAAGCTGCTGTTCTCGCTCCCGACGCTCCAACTCCTCCGGATCTATCCATTCATCGCCTCGCGCCAGAACCGCCTGCTTTTTACGCTCCAACAGGTCGGCGTTGATTTTCGGAAGCCGCTTTTCCAAGTCGATAAAGGGCAGCACGCACACATTTATGCCCGAACAGACAAGCTCGATGCCGTAAAACGCCACGCCGAGAATTGTCAGCGCCAAAGCGGGCTGAGAGCCGGTGCTGTTTGCGTTGAAGCCGACCATCGTCAGCAGTTTCTCATAGAGCCCCGCTACCGGGGCATAGAGCACGCTCTGCAGTGTGCCGATGATGCCGACTGCCAGAAGCCCCTCCAGACGGTAGCCGGAGCTGTGTTCCACACTGTCGAAGCAGGATACGGTCAGTGCGCCCAGCATATATAAGGCGGGAATGTACCCGACCTGCTTCAAAAAGCCCGCAACGTAGGCGACGGTGGCGTTGGTGGGGAAGATAATTCCCAGAATGCTGGCGGCGAAAACGATGCCATAGCCCACGAGAGTAGTGTTGCGAATGCCGAAACGCTTTGTGATGGGGTAGACGAAAATCGCACCCAGACCCAGAGGTACGCCGGTCAAAATGGTGTAGACCATGAAGAGGGACGGATCGTGGATGCCGCCGAGCACATAGGAGACATAGTTATACTGCACGTTGGTGCCGCGGAAGTTGTCCGCAATAGAGCCAACGGTGGAGGTAATGAGCAGAAGCACATAACATTTGTCGTGAAGCAGCGCCTTGAACTGCTCCTTTATGGGAATGTTGTTGGCATTACCGCTCGTCTCCTCTACATCCTCCACCACCCGCTCCCGCGTGTAGAAATATTCGATAAGCAGCAGGGGGATCGCAAGCACGGTCAGACCGCAGATGAGCATCCAGAAGGAATTCAGAGTCTCGTCCGGCTGAATGACGAAGGGCAGCACCACGCTGTTTATGACCATGCCGATGAGCGTGCCGGAGATAAGCGTCCAGCTCAGCTTTCTCGAATATGCCACCTTCTCCCGATCTACCAGATTTCGGGAGGTCAGCGAGACGATGTTTGTGTTGAAGAGATAGTAAAACGATGTTCCCAGAAGATTGTAGACCACATAGATTATGTAGAAATACACCCAGTAGCTGCTCTGCGAGCTGGAGACCGGCTTTAGGAACATAAGCACTCCGGTGAAGATCGCCACAAAGCCGAAAATCAGATACCAGGGACGCATGCGTCCCTGACGGGACTTGGTGTGCTGCATCAAATATCCGGTGACAAGACCCATCGGCATGGCGAGCAGCCGTGTGCCTAGTGCTATCCAGTAGTAGAGCGAGCCGAGACTGCGATATTCAGCCCCGCTGACGTTGCCTCCCACCGCCGCCGACATCTGCTTCATGATGAAGATTTCGAGCAGGGACGCGATGGTGTTTATCAGCATGATAAGCCCGAGCGGTCCCACCACATGACCGAGGATCAGCTCCTTCTTGGTGACCGAGCGGGTGGTGGCGCGGCTGTCCATAAAGGGCTTTTCAAACAGACCGCGGCTAAGCAGCGTGCGCTTTTCTTGCATGACAGTTCTTCCTCCTCTTTTGTAATCTGCCTGTCCTGCACCTATCTTATCAAAAAGAGATTGACTTGTATTTCAGAATCGAGTATAATTTTATAAATTCAGACAGGAGGGGACAGAGAATGCAGGACAGGCTTTCCGACCACTGCCGGCTGTTTTATGCCGCCCACTATCTGCCGCTGGCACTGTGCAGCAGGCAGGCGGTTCTTCAAACTTACAGCAGTCTGGAGCACCCCGTCGATTTTACCCGCAGCGCACTGACTGCGGCGAGGGAAATCGGGGAGAAGCTGAAGCTTTTCACCGTGGACGATTTGTGCATGTACGGCGTGCTCCGCCTCGAAGAGCGGGAGGAGTTTCTGTTGGTGGGTCCCGTCTTTGACCGACCGGTGACCGAGAGCATGGTGTCTCTGTTTTCGCGGAAAAACGGCATATCAAATCGCGACTGGCAGGTGCTCTACTGGTTTTTGTCCGGTATTCCGCGGTACACATACAATCAGTTCATGAACCTGCTGCTATATCTATATTTTACACTCACCGGAGAGAGCATGCCGGTCGAGGGACTGATGGGCATATCGGAAAGCGATGGGGAAAGACCTATCCATCGGGAGGACATGATGTCCAAAGAGGAGCGGGAGAAGCACGAGACTTTTCAATTTGAAAACATGGTTCTTGCGCTTGTGCGGGAGGGACAGACCGAAAAACTTCGGGACTTTCTGCGGCAGGTGGGGGAGATCGCCAATTTTCGGGAAGGTCAGGTGGCGGACAGCCCGCTGCGTCAGGCGAAGAACATCTTCATCGGATGGACTGCGATGGTGGGGAAGTCGGGAGCGATAAGCGGAGGAATGGACATCGAGGAGGCATATGGGCTTATCGATATGTACACTCGGGAATGTGAACGGGCGTCCTCACTTGAAGCGGTGAAGCTGCTGCAATACAATATGCTGATGGATTTCACCCAACGGGTGGAGCGTACCCGACGACCGGAGCATCTCTCACCGGAAATCGCAAAATGTATCCAGTATGCGCAGACCCACACCGGCGCGGACCTGGGCATCGACGAGATCGCGGGGGTAGTGGGAAGAAGTCGGGCATGGCTCACAAAGAGATTTCGGGAGGAGACCGGTCAGACGGTGGGCGAATTTCTCACCGAGACAAAAATACAGGAGGCGAAACGCCTCCTGCGGTACTCGGATTTAACTTTGAGCGAGATAGCCCAGCTGCTGTGCTTCTCGAGCCAGGCATATTTCCAGACTGTGTTTAAGCGCACCACCGGTCAAACTCCGGCAGCCTACCGAGCTAACAACTGATTTCCGCGCTCGCACACGCAATCAGCCCCGGCTGTACTCTATGCCGGTGGCAAAGCAGCCGTACTTGCGGAGGAACGCGGTGTGGGCGGTGGGGTCGTTCAGCCGCGCGGGGTCGTTTGTCATGACCGACTTGTAGTCCTCAAGCAGCGCCATAAGGTCGGTCTCTCCGCCGTAGTCGAACAGCGTGGCGTCTTCGAGCACCTCAAAGCTGTGCTTGCGGAAGGGCGGTATGCGGATGAGGGTATCCTTCTCCGCGATAAACTCCTCGCCGAGCACGGTGAGCTTTATCCTGCCGCCGGTAACGTAGTACAGCTCATAGTGCGGGTGTGGGTAGTCGAAGCTGACCTTCAGCCCCTGCTTCAGGCTCGCGTGCCACACCTCCTTGACTCCTCCGGTCTCCCACTTGCCGACCTTCAGTTTCAGGTCAAAGCCGTCGCCGTGGTATTCGGAAAACGCGAACTCCGGGGTGCGAAGCTCGTGCATCTCGGTACGATCGACCGTTTCACACACAGGCGGCTCGCGGCGAAGCTCGTTCCGACCGCCGCGATAGACCACGAGGAACTCGTCGTCCTTCAGCAGCTCGGGATAGTTCTGCATAACAGTGTTCTTCTCGAGTATACCCTGCGACATATCTATCTCCTGGAACAGCTCGCGCCAGATTGTGCCTTCCTCGAGAAAGTGGAAGCCGTGCGGAGTGTGCGGCGGAAGATGAATCATGTCGCCGGTAAGTGCGATAAAGCGTCGTCCGCGGATGAAGCACTCCACACTGCCGGCGGCGATGTAGAATGTCTCGACGCCGCGGCGGTGCTGGTGGTAGGGTACGGTCGCGTCCTTGTGGTAGATGGTGTCGCTCATCTCGTCCTTCTGGTGAGGACCAACGGGCAGGATAAAGTCGTTTACGACCTGTGTGCCCTCGTCGTAGTGGCGCAGCCAGTCAGCGGAGTCGTTCATGTGTATGACATACTTGCTTTCGATCTGCTTTATATCCATGCTCTTCACCTCATATGCTGCATTTTGACTATACTATTATGATAGATGGCGGCGCGCGGGCGGTCAATAACGCGATGCGTACAGTTCGTTGACGCTGTTGGATATATAAGAAAAACCGAGGTCTCCCGCGCGGGAAACCTCGGTTTTTATTTCGCGCTGTCCCCGTCAAAAACGCCGCGGGCATACTCTCTGAACAGCATGGCTGTTCGGCTGAACGGCTGTCCGCGCTTCCACGCCAACACGCTTGCGGATGTCAGCTCCGGAGAGAGCGGTCGGCTGACGATGTGGGATGAGTCGAAGGGCACGGTGCCCTCTATCACAAGCGCGCAGCCAAGCCCCTGCTGTACCATGACGGCGGCGTTGGCGGTCAGATTGCAGGTGACGACCGGATGCAGCTTGCGAAACACCTTTCCAAACCACTGGGACAGGGAGCTTTCGTTGTGCAGTCCTCGGGGCAGGATAAGCGGTACGTCCTGCAGGTCGCCCACGGTGATGCTCTCTTTTGCCGCCAGCGGGCTTTCGGGCGGCAGTAGCGCCGTCCATTTTTCCTGCCAGCCGGTGAAGATGCAGTCGTACCGCTCTATGGCAGGAGCGCCGAGCAGAAGACCGAAGTCCAAAAGCCCCTGATCCATGCGCTCGCAGATGGAGTCGTTTGCCGCCGTGAACACATCGAATTGCACAAGCGGGTGCCTCTCCCGGAATCCCCGGAACAGTTTCGGCAGCATCTCCGCTGAGCCGATTTCTCCGCATCCGATGGCGACCGTTCCCTGCACGGTACCTTCCTGCTCCGCAAGCTCGTGCTGTGTCTTGTCTAACAATTCGAGGATTTCCTCCGCCCTGCGGCGCAGAAGTATGCCCTCCCCGGTGAGGACTATTTTACGCGCGCCCACGCTCCTATCGAAGAGCCGCACGCCGGATTCTTCCTCCAACTGCATCATCTGTCGGCTGAGCGTAGGCTGGGTGATGTGCAGCATCTCCGCCGCACGGGTGATATTTTCCTCTCTGGCGACGGTCAGGAAATATTGGAGTAAGCGCAGCTCCATATCATGCCTCCCGAGTATATTTTCAGAATAATTATACTCGATTATTACGCTGCTTGCAAGCGCTTTTCCAGAGCCTTCTGCGCGCTGTTAATCATGGGCTTGTAGCAGACCACGCACAGCAGGGTGGAGGTGAACCAGCAGGCGGGACTGGCAAAGGTCATGCCCAGAAAACCGATGCGGTACACCAGCAGGTAGGTAACGGCAGCGCGGGTCAGGATCTCGGAGATGCCGACAGCCATGGGGATGACAGACTTGCCTACGCCGGTTAGGGTGAAGCGCACGATGTAGTTGACGCCGAGTATCACATAGAACAGGGACGTGGTACGGATATACCGCGTGGCGGAGGTGATTATCTCGGTTTCCGATGGGTCGATGAACAGCGCGAGGAAGTGCCTTCCAAACATGAACACCAGCGCGGTCAAAGCCAGGCTTATCCCCACGGTGATGCCGAGACTCTGCCGCACTCCCTGCCGCACCCGGTCAAGGTCGCCCTTGCCGTAATTCTGCGCCGCGAAGGTGGAGACCGCCGTGCCGAAAGCGCTCAGCACTTGATAGACGATGGAGTCCATCTTGCTGCCCGCGGTGTATGCCGCCATGTCCGCGCTGCCAAGTGAGTTCAGCGCCGCCTGCAGGACGAGGAAGCTCACCGCAAGCAGGGAGCCGAAGAACGCCATGGGGATGCCGGTGCGCAGATGCTGCATGGTCATGGATCTGTCGAATTTCCAGTCGGCTTTGGTGAGGCGAATAAGCGGCACTTTCTTCATCATGTATATCAGGCAGAGCACGGCGGAGACGAGCTGTGAAAGCAGTGTCGCCACAGCCACACCGGCAATTCCCCAGCCGAAACTCAGGACGAACAGCAGGTCAAGTCCCACATTCAGCAGGGAGGTCAGCACCAGAAAGAGCAGCGGTATCACGCTGTTGCCGAAGGCGCGGAGGACGCCTGCCTCGAAGTTGTAGGCGGCAGCGGAGGCTGTGCCTGCAAAGGCTATCACCGAGTAAAGCACTGCACCGTCGATTATCTCATCGGGCGTGTTTATAAGGCGGAACAGCGGGCGGCAGAGAGCGATACCCGCCACGGTTACCAGAGCGGAAACGACCGAGATAAGCACGATGCCGCTGGCGATTGCGCGGCGAGTCTTTTCCTGACTGCCCGAGCCGAAGTGCTGGGCTATGACGACGGACATTCCGCTGGTCATGCCTATCATCAGACCGAGCAGCAACTGCGTCACGGGGGAGGTCACGCCTACCGCCGCCAACGCCTGCGCTCCTACGCCGCGACCGACGACGGCGGTGTCCACCATACTGTACAGCAGTTGAAACAGGTTGCCAATCATAATGGGCAGAGCAAACGAGATGAGTATGGGCAGGATCTTGCCGGTGGTCATATCGGTCGCCTTGGCAGAGCCGGAGATCCAGCCGCTGAGCTTCTTTGAAACGGTCATGTTCTTTCCCTCCCGGATGATTTCTTGGTAACAGTGTAGCACGGGAAGGAATTCATGTCTAATACCTAGTTTACATATATTATCATGCCTATACAGCATGATATTTCACGCTCTTACGACCACTCGAACATCTTGCTGAGGAACTGCCTAAACTGCGGCGTTGAGGGATTCTGGAAGACATCACGGCTTGCGCCGTATTCGACGATGCCGCCGCCCTGCAAAAACGCGACCTTGTCGCACGCCTTGCGCGCAAATCCCATCTCGTGGGTCACGATGATGAAGCGTATGCCGGTGCCGCGCAGCTCGCTCACCATGTTCAGCACCTCGGTGGTGTACTCCGGGTCGAGCGCGCTTGTCGGTTCGTCGAGCAGAAGCAGCTTCGGGTTCGGCGCGATTGCCCGCGCGATGGCTATGCGCTGCCGCTGTCCGCCGGAGAGCGCCGCGGGCAGCTTGTGTCCGTCCTCGGCAAGACCGAAGCGCTCGAGCAGCTCGTCCGCGCATTTTGCGGCTGCGGCTTCCGAAAAACCGTGCACCGCGACCAGCGGCAGGATGATGTTGTCCCGCCCGGTCATGTGGTGGAACAGCCCGCCCTGCTGGAAGACGAATCCTATTTCGCGCCGGTACTGTATCAGGTGCCGCTCGTCCTGGATGATGGGCGTGCCGTCCACCGATACGCTGCCGGAGGTTGGGGAGAGCAGACCGCCGATTATCCGCAGCAGGGTGGACTTTCCGCCGCCGGACGGACCGATTATCGCGAGGGAGGTCACGTCGTCGCTGAAGCTGATGTCGTTTAGAACAACGCGTTCGTCGGACGAGTCGCGCCCGGTTGAGAACGACTTGAACAGATGCTCTATCTCAATTCTCATAGTAGAACCTCCTCTCAAGCCGCTTGCTGATGAAGGTTATCGGAAGCGTCAGGCAGAGATACAATCCGCCGAGCACGAGATATGACTCGAACAGGTGGAAGGTGGAGGTACTTATCTCGTGGAAGGTCTGGGACAGCTCGACCACCGCGATTATCGACAGCAGCGAGGAGTCCTTGATTATCGAGGCGAACTGTCCCGCGAGCGCCGGTATGGTGCGCGCGACCATCTGCGGCAGGATGACATGGCGGAGCGTCTGCCTGCGGTTGAAACCGACCGCGCGTGCCGCCTCCAGCTGCGTCTCGTCGATGGAGAGGTAGCTTCCGCGTATTATCTCGGAGATGTATGCCCCTTCAAAGACCGAGAGGATTATCACACCCGAGGCGAAGCGGCTCTCTATGCCCCACGCGGTGCCGACTATGTAGTAGAAGAGATATATCTGCATGATGAGCGGGGTGCCGCGTATCACGGTGACATAGCCACGGCAGAGATACCGGAGCACAAGCACGCGCGACGACGCTCCCGCCGCCGACAGTATGCCGACAAGCAGGCTGAAGATGAGGCTGAAAAAGCTGACGAAGACGGTGTTTTTCAGACCTCGGAACACCCAGTTGCGGTAGTATGAGAGAAAGCCGAAGTCGAACTTGATGCCGATGACGGCGAGCGATGCCCAGAAGACCAGGACGACCGCCGCGCAGACGACAACGATGTTCAGCGCCGCCGCGAGCGGAGACACCTTTTTTCCTTCCTTCGAGATAAAAAGATTCATTTTTCAGTATTTCCTCAAAAATTGATTATTCCTCGTCGAAGTCGAAGAACCACTTGAAACCGAGCTCATCAAAGGCGGTCTTGTACTCGGACATATACTCCTCGGTAATGCGGTCGAAACCGCCGTCCTCCTTGTAGAAGGCGAGGAACTCGTTGAACTGCGTGCGAAGCTCGTCGCTGCCCTTGGGGAACGCCGCTCCCCAGTGCTCGGCACTCTGGAAGGGGATGAGGATGGCTTTGGTGGTGTCCGGATTCTGCTGGTTTGCGCGGTAGACCGACAGCTGGTCGCGGATAAAGCCGTCCGCCTTGCCCTGAATGACCTCGGTGATGCAGGCGCCGGCGTCGCTGAGCGAAAGGACGGTCGCGTCCGGAAGATTCTGGATGGCATAGTTGTATCCGGTCGAGCCGGTGGTGACGGCGACCGACTTGCCGCTCTGATTGAGGTCGTCGACCGACTCGATATTCGAGCCGCTGCTCGCGAGAATGGCGAGGTACGCGTTGGCATACGGGTCGGAGAAGTCGACCATCTCGGCGCGCGCGTCGGTTATCGTCATGGAGGAGAGCGACATATCTATCTTGTTCGTCTGAAGCGAGGGGATGAGTCCGTCGAAGGCGACGTTTTCAATCTTTATCTCACGACCGACGTATTCGCCGAAGTCCTTCAGTATCTGGACGCTGACACCCCACGGGTCGCCGTTTTCGTCCCGCGCCTCGAACACGCCGTCGGAGGAAATCTCCATGCCGACGACTATCGGGTCGGAGGAGTTTCCGCCGTCGGAAGGGGTCGCGTCCTCACTGCCGGCACAGCCTGCGAGCAGAGTGACGATAAACAGCGCGGCGCTCAGAAGAGCCAATGTGCGTCTTGTCAGATTAAACTTTTTCATGATTTATCATCCTTTTGCGGAGTATTTGCGGGGGAAATTTTCCCTCCCGTTGGTACTATAACACGGTTTGGTCAATCGCAGAAGTACGCACTTTTTGGTTACTGCTATATTGCACAAACGGATATGCGCAGACCGAGGACAATTTGTGCATTTATTGCAATATCTCGACAACAACGGCCGGAAGCACATTGACTTGCGGGTATAAAGAGGGTATAATAAAGACAGGAAGGAGGGATCGTGATGTGTGACAGGAACGATGCGATGAATATACTCGATGTGGTGTATCGCGAGTGCAGCCGGATATATTCGGGAAGAGTCAATGACACTTATCTCTACGGCTCGTATGCCCGCGGCGACTACACCGCCGAGTCGGACATAGATATTCTGCTAGTCGTGGATATGAGTGCGGAGGAAATAGCAAAGAGACGACCGATGACCGCAAAGGTTAGCAGTGCGCTTAGCCTTGAGCATGATGTCACGGTCTCGGTAACTGTGAAACCGATGGGTCAGTTCAATGCCTATGCGGATATGCTGCCGTTCTATAAAAATGTAGTCAGGGAGGGCGTGCGCTATGCGGTATGAGGAGGCGAAGGAGCAACTGGTAAACGCCAAGGCGTTTGTTGAGGCAATAAGGACGTATATATTGACGAAGTAGAGTGAAAATTCCTCCCACCCCATTGGCTGGCAGGAATTTTGCTGTTATTATTTCTTCCTATATTTTGACGCAAATTCTGCTCGATGCCACCCCTTGCCCACGCATCCAAACTGTGGTAAAATATACCTGTCCAAGATAAAACGAAAAAGGAGCGATAGTTATGGCTGTTATCAAGATGAATTTCCTGTCCCAGTGTCTCGGAATGCAGACGAATGTCACCATCTGCCTGCCGTCCTTCAGCTTTGCCGACCTCATGGCGGGCAGGGAGGACGTGTACGTCCCCGGCATGAAGTACCAGGTGCTCTGGCTTCTCCACGGCGGAAGCGGCGACGACAGCGACTATGTGAATTTCTCGAACATCACCCGCTACGCGGACGACAACAAGATAGCGGTGGTCATGCCCGCCGACTACAACGCGAGCTACGAGGACACCGAGCGCGTGAAGTATCAGACCTTCGTCGCGGAGGAGCTTCCCAAGATGTGCCGTGCCATCTTCCCCTTCTCGGACAAGCGCGAGGACAACTTCATCGCGGGTCTGTCGATGGGCGGCGGCGGAACGGGCAAGATAGCCCTGAAGTATCCCGAAAACTACGCCGGCGCGCTCATCATGTCGGCGGGCGGCAGTCTCAATCCGTTCAAGCCGAGGGAGGGGATGCCCGCGCCCAAGTATGACGGACCCGCGCCGCACGAGATATTGCAGCAGACAGCAAAGGACAATGTGGCGCAGGGCAAGAAGCTGCCCAAGTTCTACATCACCTGCGGCGACAAGGACTTCGCGCTCGAGGGCGCGCAGTTCGCCCGCGACTTCCTGAAGGAGACCGGCTATGACGTGTTCTACGAGGAAGTGCCGGGCTACGGTCACGAGTGGGACTTCTGGGATCTGACGCTCCGCAAGGCGCTGAAGGAGTGGTTCCCGATCCGCCACAGCGTCATCTATCCTGAGAAGTAAAAGCGAACACGAAAAAAGCGACTGCCGTGAGGCAGCCGCTTTTTTGCTGTAGGTCAGTTCGCTTCGCCGAGCCAGTCGATGGTCGCACCCATGTTGTAGAGCACCTGGCAAAGCTCGGCGCGGGTGATGTTGTCCGTCAGGTTCAGATTTCCGTTCTCGTCGCCGTGGATGATGCCGAGGTAGACGACTTCGGCATGTTCCCAATCCATCCAGACGCCTTCTGCGGCTTCATATTTGTCGTATATCTTCTCTGCCTCGTCGTCGTTAACAAGTAAGTGCGGATAGTAATACACACTGCTTTGCGACAGGTGGGGCATATCGACGAAGTCGCGATAGCTGTATTTGCCGATAAACTGGTCAGAGTAGGCATATCTGCTGATTACCTCGAAAACTCTACCTCGGGTAGTATACTTGTCCGCCCAGTCAACGCCCGAGTAAAGCAGACCGGTATTTTGTGGTTTGTTGGTAGGTCCTTCAAACGCGGCGATGATTGCCTTTGCCGCCCAGTGGGATGGGTTTTGGGCTGTGTCAGGGTGCTTCTTCACAACTTCGTCTGTGAGGGACTTGTATGTTTGGGCGGATTCGTAGCAGATATGGGTGAGGATGGTGGCAAACTCGCCGTCGGTTATATAGTCGTCGGGATGGAACAGACCGTCCTCCTTGCCATTGAGAATACCGGCTTCAGCCATGGTGTTGACCGCCTCGTAGTACCAGGCATCGGGGGACACGTCGGCGAAGTGCTGCTCGGTGTCCGGCTCGGCAATCACATAGGTCTGGAGCAATTCCGCTTTCTTGGCGTCCCACTCGGACTTGAGCCATGCCTCGAGGGTGTAAGGCGAGCGGGGATTGATGACGATATCGCTCCAGGATATCGTGGTGCCGTCCTCGAGGACGATGCCGCCGTTCCTTATGCCGTTGTAGTCGACAAACTCGACATATCCGGGCGCAATTATAACCGACGGGACTTTCTCGCGGAGCATTTCATCCAGCTCGTCCGCGGTGATGGGGGTTTTGTTATTATCCGTGCCCAATTTAGCCAACCGTGCCAACAGGTCTTGCGCGTCACGGTCTTTGGGGCGAGCCTTTGCCCAGTCGGATATTTCGTCCAACAGGGTGGCGGCGGAGGGGTTGTCGGGGTAAGCCGAAGCCCAGTCGATTACCCTGCCCAACAGGGTGACGGTAGAGCCGCCGACAAGCTCGTAATAGCCCGAGTTAGCGGGGGCGGCGTTTATCCACTCAACTATCTCCGCGCACAGGTCGCCGGCGGAGAGCTCCTTAAAGCAATCCTCGCACGTCTCGCACTCAATGAAAAAGTCGGTGAGCATATATTCGGCGTCACTGCCGGCTCTGTCCGAGCGCACAAACTCAATCGCCTTGGTGAGCATTTCAACGGTGGCGGCGCGGTCGTTGAACTTCTTAGAATATCTAATCGCGTCGTAAAACACGTCGGCTTCGCTTCGCGTGTCCTTGCCTGTTATTCCGTCCACCCATTTGTTCACATAGTCAAACCATTTGGCGGCGTTGGCGTTTTCCCACCTGATCCACGAAAAATCGTTGTGTCCGGAAGTAGGCTTTGCCGAAGGTGTGGGCGTGGGCGTTGCCGACGGCGTGGGCTTGGGTGTGGGCGTGGTGGGACTCGCGGACGTGGCGGGATCCGATCCTTCATAGTACATGTTCATGACATGTGTAATCATATTATCGTAGAGGGACTGATTGTAGGAGGTAGGACGAGCTTCGGCGTAAGCCGCACCCCACTGTGCCGCGGTTCCTCCGTAAGTGACGGCGAGCAGCGGTCGGTCGGACGTCGCCCAGCCGTAGAAATAGAGGTCTTTCCACCTGTTCATGTCAATATCGAACGCGCCGACCTCAATCTTTGTCACGCTGGCGGGGATGAACAGGTTGTAAATCGCCACGCCGGTTTTGAGAAGCGGGGCAAAAGCGCCGCTTCCGATGGTGGTCACGCCGTCGGGGATGACGACAGTGCTGTCCTTGCCGACGTAGCTCTTCAGCACGCCGTTTTCGATGACGAAGTCGCTGTCGGCGGCGAGCGTGGTGGCGGGCATCATTCCGATGCAGAGCACCACCGCCAAAATCAGGGAAACAACTTTCTTGTACATACTTCTTACCTCCATTTTTTAAATACCTCCGTTTTTTAAATTACGAACCTACACCCGCACGAGCCGCACCGCCATGTACTCCTTGCCGGGGAGCGCGACGCGGAATTTTCCGCTGTGGACGCCGGCGTTGGTTATCGTCATATCCCAGGTGTCGATTATCTCGACCTCCCACTCTCCCTCCGGCTTTACGAAGTCGCGGAAGGACGGGCGTCCGAAGCCGTAGTAGTGTATCTCATAGCCGCTGTCCATGCCGGGGAAGCCGCCGTCGGGCACGCCTACCGTCTCGTCGAAGCTGCCCTGACCGCGGCGCAGTCCAAGACCCGGCGTCTGGGTCATTATCTCGTGCAGGAACTTTATGCGCGCGGGGCTTTCGCCGTGCAGCTCGCCGCCGTGGCTCCACCAGAGTATATCGTTTTCATTGTCGACGAAGGTCTCGCCGTGTCCCGCGTAGCCGCCGCGCATGGCAGCCTCCCAGAACCTGCGGACAAGCTCCTGACCGGAGATGTTGCCCCAGCCCATGTCGATGTTGCCCTCGTAGGATATTTCGTCCCACACGATAGGCTTGCCCCAGCGGGTGCGGTAGTCGTCGGTGTACTCGACGTGGCGGTAGAGGTCCTGGCGCTGAAGACTGCAGTGGGTTATCCACGGGCGCGAGTGGTCGTAGAACGCCATGCAGTTGTGGATGCCGCGCAGATGGTTGTAGGGGTCCTTCTCGCAGATTATCCGAGCGTAGCGCTCCCAGTCGGCAAGCGTCTTTTTGCGGAGCAGGTCGTACTCGTTTGCGAGGCTCCACCAGACGTTGCGATACGCCGCAAAGCGCGCGATGACATACTTCCAGTAGAGGTCGTCCTGCTCGGGGGTCATGGCGGAGAAGCCCCAGCGGTCGTAGGGGTGCATGACGATGATGTCCGCCTCGATGCCGCGCTCCATCAGCTCGACAATGCAGCGCTCGATGCGGCGGAAGTGCTCGGGATTGAAGCGGGTGAAGTCCCAGTCGTTGCCGCTGAAGTCGGTGACAAACATCGAGAAGGTCTCCTCGTTAAGCCCGGAGTTGTCCACCGGCGTGCCGACATACGGGAAGGTCTCGGGGTTACGGAAGTTGTGGATGTAGTGCTTGGGGAACACGCAGAAGCGCATCTTGTTGAAATAGCCCTTGTCCAGCTCGGCGAGCGTCTTTTGGTGGACATTTTCCGGCTGATGCGCCCAGGCGTAGCAGGTGGTGCCGACCGAGTAGTAGGGCGTCGTGTCCTCATAGACGAAGTGGTACTGATTTGCCACGCGGACAGGTCCGTGGTTGCCCGCGCTCGGCGGGACGACGGTGAAGCAGCCCTCGACGGTGTCGCCGAAGCTGCCGCTCATCGTGTAGCGGTACTCGCCGTCAAACGAGGGCATGAACCGCGCCTTATACACGCCGTCGCCGTCGTAGAAGCCGTCCACCGTGACGCTCTCGCTCTTGCCGACGAAGGTCGCGGTAACGGTGTAGTCGGTGAAGGGATTGCCGTCGGTCTTTCCGGGTGCGGAGATCTCGAACACCGACCAGCGCTCGATAGTGTTCATAGGCTCACTCCTTGTTTGGTAATCTGTGGTTGGTTCTATTATAGGCGGTTTTCGGGCGATTGTCCATAGCGGAATAGTTCGCACCGTCGATTGCATATCATCCCTTTGAGGAGGAATGTATATGACTGTAACGAACACTTATCTTACAAAGAACCGAACCGAGCGGCTCAAGCGGCTGGCGGCGATACATAGGCGGTGCATCCTGCTGCTCGCGGCGCGCGCAAACAGGCGATGAACGCGATATACGCACGGCAGTCGGTGGACAAGAAGGACAGCCTCTCGATAGAGGGACAGGTCGAACAGTGCCGCCGATTTGCCGACGACGACCCGCTCGTCTTTACCGACAGGGGGTTTTCGGGCAAGAACACCAAGCGACCCGCGTTCACCGAGCTTATGCAGGCGGTGGAGGAGGGCAGGATAACAAAGATTCTGGTCTATCGGCTCGACCGATTCAGCCGCTCGATAGCCGACTTCAGCCGGCTGTGGGAGGTGCTTCAGCAGAATCACGTCGAGTTTCAGTCGGTGACCGAGCAGTTCGACACGTCCTCGCCGATGGGTCGCGCGATGCTTAACATCGTTCTGGTGTTCGCGCAGCTCGAGCGCGAGACCACCGCCGAGCGGGTGAAGGACAACTATGTCCACCGATTCTCGCTCGGGGCGTGGGTGGGCGGTCCCGCACCGTACGGCTTCGACCTCACCAAGATCGAGGACGATGGGCGGCGGGTGTCCTCGCTTGCCGCAAACTCAAACGCCGAGGTCGTGAAGCTGATTTTCGAGGAGTACATAAAGCCGGACGCGTCGCTTCGCAGCGTGGCACGACTGCTGAACGAGCGCGGCATCCACGGACCGCGGCGCGAGCGGTGGGACAACGTGACCCTTTCCCGAATGCTGCACAGCCCGCTCTATGTCCGCGCGGACGAGAACGTCTACTGGCACTACCTGGCGATGGGACTTGAGATAAAACAGGAGCTGGCGGCGTTCGACGGCGTCCACGCGTGCGGCGTGATAGGTCGGCGCGACCGCAGTCGCAACAAGTACAACTCGCCGGAGGGGCAGATGCTGACGGTGGCGAATCACGAGGGATTTATCGACTCGGAGCTCTGGCTTTCGGTGCAGGCGAAGCTCGCGAAGAACGTGCAGATCTCACGCTCGAACGCGGGCAAATACTCCTGGCTGACCGGGCTTATGAAGTGCGGAAAGTGCGGCTACGCGCTGAAGGTGAACTACATGAAGTCGGAGGACAAGCCCTGCCTTGTCTGCTCGGGACGGTCGAATCTTTCTGCGTGCGACGCGAAGATAGGCGTAGAGCTTGGCGACCTGGAGGAGTACGTCGCGGCGCGGATACAGGAGATGATAGACAGCTGTCCGCCGGAGAGCATGTCCTTGGGCGACCGCGAGACCGCCGAGGAAATTCTGGTGATAGACCGCAAGATAGAGCGTCTTGTCGCCGCGATAGCCGAGAGCAGCGACGTGTCGGCGGCGTACATATCGAAGCAGATAGACCGCCTGAGCAAACAGCGGGATGAGCTGGTCGGCAGGAGTGCGCCGTCGGTGAAAAGCGAGCATCTCGACTTTGCGGCGGCGGGGTTTGAGGAGAAGAAGGTCATCGCCGCCGAGTTCATCGAGCGGGTGCTGATAGACGGCGACAAGGTCGAGATAGTGTGGAAGGTTTGACCCTCATCGAGCGTGAGTGCGCGGTGGGGGTCGAATTCTATATCGCGCGGTAATTTTTTACAACGCAGCTAACAGTTCATTAGAGATTATGGGGTTCCCCCGGGGAAGGAAATTCCTTCCCCCTGTGGTAACTTGAAGCCCCATATGCGCCAAGTTGCTGTGTTCTTAAGCTCATTGCTTGCCTTTGTGTTTTATCCACTAGCCTCATGCCTCTCTTTTTGTTCTCCTTTTGCTGTACTATATCCCTATATGCTCCCTCGACCGTGCCATTTTGTTTTTTAATAATATGTTAGCTATGTAGTAATCAAATACAGAGGGGAAGTAGAATCTATGGTAAATTACAAAGTGGTAGGCTGCGGTGACAAGAACAAGTACACAGACCCGCAGGCTTACAGAGATACAATAAACTATATTGCAAATCCTCAAAAGGCGCAGTTTGTCGGCGCGTTTGGGGTCAGCTCAATCACCACCGCGGCGGAGGAGATGCAGGCTGCGGCGGTTGGTTTCGGCAAAGATAAGGGCAAGCGTGTCCGCCATTCTGTGATGAGCTTTTCGGAGGATGAAGCAGTGACGGCTGATGAGGTGTTTGAGTATGCGAAGCGTTGTGCCGAATTCTATGCCGACCGGTTTCAGATTGCGTTCGCCGTCCATGGGAACACCGATAATGCTCATGCCCACTTTGTGATGAATATGACCTCGTATGTGGATGGGAGGCGCTACGACGGCAGTCACAAGGACTACAACGCGTTTCTAAAGCACATCGAGCGTGTCACCGGACGTCCGGTGATTTCGGTGAAGTAGATACGTTTCCCCCGCAAAAAAGAAAAACCGCGTTTCATCTTGTGCTTGAGAGTACGGTTGGTGTATAATGGCAGAGAAGAAGCCGCCTGCGGACGCTTCACCGAAATTTTGTGCGTACGGCATAGTTTGATTTGACTGCTTTGAAAGGATGAAACCGCAAATGATGAAGAAAATTTTATCCCTAGCGCTTGCCCTTGTGATGTGCATGGGTCTGGCAGCCCCGACGCTTGCGGCATACACCGAGCCTGCCCTGACAGCCGCGGAGATGACTGCTCTGCTGCCGTCCGAACGACCGGAGATGACCCCGCCCGAAAGCCTCAGCCTGCCGTTTGACGAATATGACGAGGAAGACGAGGAGGCGACTTTCCGCGAGATAGCCGAGCTGACGCAGAGCCTGACAGCGGGGAAGACGACCGAGACCGAAAAGGCGCGCGCCATCTTTGACTGGGTGTCGCAGAACATCGAATATGATTATACGGCATACGGATATATCACGGCGCAATATCGCGGCGAGAGATTGACCGAGGAGCAGGAAATACGCGCGAGCCAGGCGGAGAACCCCGGATGCACGTTTTTGAACCGCCGCGGGGTCTGCGGTGGGTACAGTGCGCTTACCCTTCTTATGCACGGTCTGGCGGGATTGCCGACGGGGTATATCAGCTGCAAGCTGAATAATTTGCCCCATCAGGGAAACGCGGTCTACGCGGACGGTCGGTGGATTTTGCTTGACTCGACCAATAAGTGGTGGGATATGTCCCTCGATGAGTATCCGGTAACCGAGTCGATCACATGGTGGGACGGTATTTTCAGGATGAGGATATACAGCACGGGACAGGTCAGCTGTTTTGTCCAGAACCGGTATAAGGATATTTCCGGCGTGACCATCCCGGACAGCGTGAACACCCTCGACGATTCCGCGTTCGCAAACTGCACCGAGCTGACAAGCGTGACCATCCCGTCTAACATAATCTATCTGAAAAACGGCGTGTTCAAGGGCTGCACAGCTCTGACCGACGTGGACATACCGGACAGCGTGACCGACATGGGAACTTGGACATTCTGGGACTGCACCGCCCTGACCGAGCTGACCATCCCGAACAGCGTGACAAAGATCGGGCAGTACACCTTCAACGGCTGCACCGCCCTTGCCCATGTGGACATACCGGACAGCGTGACCGAGATCGAAACGGACGCGTTCAAGAACTGCACCGCCTTGACCGAGGTGACTATCCCGGGCAGCATGACCAAACTCGCGGGGCACACGTTTGAAGGCTGCACGGCGCTGACCGACGTGACCTTCCTCGACGGACTGACCGACATCGAAGCCGGAATGTTCTGGGGATGCTCCAACCTGAAGCGCGTGGCGATTCCCGCCAGTGTGACAAGCATCGGACAGGCGGCGTTCTATAACTGCCCGAACGTGACCGACGTCTACTACGGCGGCAGCGAGGAGCAGTGGGACGCAATTAATATTGCCATGTTCAACAGCCCTCTGGCGCGCGGCTCCACGACCCGAGCAAACTTCCACTATGGCAGTGCCGACCTGCCCGTCGATCCGAACGATGTTCCCTCGAGCTGGGCGCAGGAGCAGGTGGACGACGCCATCCTGGCAGACTTGATACCGAGGGATCTTCAGCGCGCCTACCGCAGCAACATCACCCGCGAGGAGTTCTGCCGCCTGATGGTGATACTTGTGGAGCGGAAGACCGGCATGACGGCATCGGCATACGCGCAGAGCAAGGGAAAGAGCATCACCGACCCCTTTGCCGACACCGACAGCGCCGATATTCTGGCAGCATACGCCCTCGGCATCGTCAAGGGCAACTCGGACACCACCTTCGACCCCGAAGGCTCCATCACCAGGCAGGAGGCGGCGGTCATGCTCGCGCGGACTGCCGGAGTTTTGGACATAGCCTCCGGCGAGGGACAGAGCTTTGACGACGCGGCGAATATCGCTTCCTGGGCAAAGGAGGGCGTCGGCGTCGTATCCGGACTTACCGATCCGGTTACCGGAAGCGCGGTCATGGGCGGCACCGGAAACGGCTGCTTCTCTCCGCTTGACCCCTACACCAGAGAGCAGGCATATCTCACCGTGCTCCGCCTGTTCCACTGCGAAGCGTAAAATCTATCAATAATCAATTCTTACGGCTCCGAATTCGGTTATGAATTCGGAGCTGTTTCTTTGCTGAGGTGTTAAACTAACTATCGACAAGCAAGATTTTCGGGTGTATAATTAATTTGTAATAGATTACAGATATAAACAAAGGAGGCACATCATGGTTTTGCGCACGGAAAATCTTTGCAAGAGTTTTCGCGGGTTTCAGGCACTGAAAGACGTAGATATTGAACTCGAACGGGGCAAAATCTACGGCTTCGTCGGGGCGAACGGCGCGGGCAAGACAACGCTCATGCGGATAATATGCGGCATGACGCGCGCCGATTCGGGGACGGTCGAGCTGTTCGGCGAAAGCTCGGCAGGAGGACTGGAGCACGCGCGGGAGAAGGTCGGCGCGCTCATCGAGGAGCCGATATACTACCCCGAGCTGAGCGTGCGGCAGAACCTGCGCGCCATGTCGCTGCTGTCGGGGACGTCCAGCTTCCGCGACGTGGAGGAGATAATAGGGCTCACCGACATAGGCGGCTACGCGCGCAAATCGCTTCGCAGCTGCTCGACCGGCATGAAGAAGCGGTACGGCGTGGCGGCGGCGTTGCTCGGTAAGCCGGAGCTCTTAGTGCTCGACGAGCCGATGAGCGGTCTTGATGTCGAGGGCATGGACGAGATAACCGAGCTTATAAAGCGGATAGTCGCCGAGCGCGGCATAACTGTGCTGCTCTCCAGCCATCAGCTCACGCGGCTTTCAAAGCTCGCGACCGACTACATATTCATCGACTACGGCAGGGTGTTCCTCACCGTCGACGCCGAGCAGGTCAAGAACGATTCGATAGTCGACGGCGGCATGGACGAGTATTTCCGCAGGATAACAGACGAGGTGCGCCATGGGTAGAGTGTTTAAGCGTGAGCTGTACGTTCTGTCGCACAGCCTTGTGTTCTGGATCTTCATAATCGCGATGATGATGTTCTCGGTCTTTACCACCTTCGCGGGGGCTGCGAACAAGTCGCTTGCGGTGGAGGGCTTCTATCTCAATACCGGCGAGCCGACACTCGACGACACGTTCGACGAGCTGGCAAAGGACATCTACGAGATTTGGTACAACGTGGAGGACATCGAGTCGGTGCCGCAGGAGAGATACATAGACAGGGAGGGGCACGGCTGGGTCGGTCAGATATTCTATGTCGCGGACGAGCAGCGCTATGTGTTCGCGCCGTCGGTGTACGAGATGCTGACCGTGAACCCGACTATCTCCGAGAAGTACGGCTATCTGCTCGAGCGGGACGACTATCAGCACGGGTTCGAGCACCACGGCGGGCTGTTCACACAGGAGGAAGTCGAGGAGCTTCGCCCGCAGTGGGCTGCAACCGCGACATTCAATGACGTAGGCGGTGCGCTGATAGCCGCGCTGTTTGTCGGCGCGTTCGTGTTCGGCAGGAGCTACTCGAACAGGATATACTCCGCCGACGCGCAAAGCGGCATCAAACGGCGGCAGATGTTCTTCGGGCGGATGTGCGCGTACCTCATAATCGCCGTCCTGTTCTCGGTGACAGACGTGATGCTCTGCTTTGCGCTGTTCGTGCCTAAGGGGACGATGGGGCTCATGTCTACGGCGGCGTTCAGGTGGGCATTTGCGGCACGGCTGCTCTTCGACCTGCTCGTGTACGCGGTGGGTATGCTCTTTGCCGTGCTGATACCCAAGTGGTTCATCGCGCCGATAGCGGGCTTTGCGTTTCTCGCGCTTCTGTCGCGCAATATGGAAATCTTTTCGCCGCTCGGCAAGGTGCTCAAAAACGTGTGGAGCGGCAGCGGGTTCGTTCAGCCGTTCATGACCCTTGCGCTATGCACGCTCGCGGCATACGCGGTGACCTCCGCCGTCTGCGTGTTCCGCCTGCACCGCGCGCAGCTGAAGTGAGGTGAATCATGCGCGTATTCGTCAGTTTCTTCTACCGCGTGACCCACAGCCTCGCTGCCGTTCTGGGATTCTGTTGCGTAGTGCTGCTCGGCGTGGCGCTTGCCCGCATCAGCTACTTCGCGCATACGGTGGCGGCGCTGGCGCTCGACCCGCGGTTCATACTCTGGAGTGCGCTTGCCGCCGGGGCTGCTATCGTCTACGACCGTGAGCGGTTGTATCACGAGGCGGCACTGTCGCGTGGAAATCGCAGGCTCGCGTACTCGATCTCGACCTTGCTGTCCGCCTGCATAGTCGCCGTCGCCGCTTATCTGCTCATCGTCTGCGGATGCTCGATCCTGTTCGGGCGCGGATTGGACGTGTTTCGGTATGCCGCGAACGCCGCGCTCCCGCTGCTCGCAACTATCGGACTCGCGGTGCTGCTCGCGACGCTGCTGCCGAACGCCATGGTCTATCTCGCGGTCGCGCTCGTGCTGCTGTTCGCGGTCTGGACCGGCGCCGGGATGGGGGTCGACTGGCTCTGCGCGGTGTTCCCGCCATATCTGCGTGGCGGCGACCAATGACT